>ERZ808275.137-NODE-137-length-42685-cov-3.686488_pt1 | contig 42685 bp, 41 predicted proteins | sample MGYA00520894_ERZ808275 | MGnify/ENA primary metagenome ERZ808275 (study PRJEB31516, sample SAMN03275598) | gut metagenome | biome: mammalia-associated habitat; material: feces | host: Papio cynocephalus | place: Kenya | collected 2012-08-03 ... | reverse complement strand
TTTTTCTTCTAAAATTGCTCTTTTATTCATGTTTTGTTAACTTTTGTTAACAAAACTGTTGAAACCCATCTTAATCTGTAATATTTTTAAGCTTCTTGGATTGCTTCGCTTTCGCTCGCAATGACGTAAGTACGTACCTTTGCCGGCTTAGTAAAGCCGACCTACATGATGGATAGCCTTTTTAATCGCAAACAAAAAGACCAAGAACAAATCTTGGTCTTTTTATAAATTCACATTTATTTTTTTATTATGCTAAACCGTAGCTAGATGTACAGTTTTGAGCTTCGTTGCTTTCAGCTTTCTTAACTTGTTGATATTCATTTGTTAGCAATGTCAATTGAGATTCATTGTTATCCAACTCTAGAGAAATTTGTGAATCTTTTGCATTCAATACAGCTAAGTCAGCTTGGCTTGATGAATCAAGGACACTATTGATTAAGTTTGATGCATAAGAAGCTTGCATTTGACTTTGATATTGAAGTTGTTGATATACACCAGAGATAGAAGACAAGTCACTAGCTTCTAGTTGGAACTCTCTGCCTTCCGCAGAAATCTTTCCACCTTGTAATAATGTTTGCAAATCATTTGTTGAGCAAGAACCTAAGCCTTTAGCTCTCAATAATTCTTGAACTGTTTCATTTGATCCAAGACCTGCTAGGATGCTACCCATCATATAGCCTTGAGCTTGTTGATTAACTTGATTTTTTGCTGCGTTAATTGCTTTTTGCTTTTCAGCAATTTGTGCAGAAATTGTTTGTTGCTCTTGGCTTAATTGCATACCTCTATAATTTAGTTGGTTAATGCGTGCCTTCAATTGTAATTTTCTTCCTGCGAAAAGTAAGAAACCCATTTTTGTATTCTCCGTGTGTCTTTAATGTCCTCGTACTATAATAAAGTAAATTTCTTTTAAAAAATTGCGTTTTTTGTTTCATGTTGCTTAACAAAAGTTAATAAATAGTATATACTAACAGCTAAAATAAAAGCCCTGCTTATATTTTGCAGAGCTTTTATTTTATATAAAACTTTATACACAATTCTATGGTTGTTGCAATAATCTCTTCAACTCATCTGGTCTTGCAGATTTAGAAAGAGCATCATCAATAGCAATCATTTTTTGTTTGCACAAGTCTTTTAGTGCCATTTCAAGGGTTTGCATACCAGAGCCTTGGTTAGTTTGAATTGTTGAATAAATTTGAGCTGTCTTAGCCTCACGAATTAAGTTGGCAATTGCCGGATTTACAAGTAAAATTTCTTGTGCCAAGATACGACCTTGTTTTGAGCCATCAGGCATTAATCTTGGTAATAATGTTTGTGAAAGCACCGCAACTAGTGATGTCGATAATTGAATTCTGATTTGTTGTTGTTGACCTTCAGGGAAAACATCAACGATACGGTCGATAGTTTGTGATGCTGAAGATGTATGCAAAGTACCAAATACCAAGTGACCTGTTTCAGCGGCAGTGATTGCTAATCTAATAGTTTCAAGGTCACGCATCTCCCCTACAAGAATAACATCAGGGTCTTCTCTTAATGCAGAACGTAGTGCATTTGAGAAAGAACGTGTGTCTTGACCTAATTCACGTTGGTGAATAATACTTTTTTTAGATTTATGTACAAACTCAATAGGGTCCTCAATAGTAAGGATATGCTCTGCTCTAGTTGAGTTAATATAATCAATCATTGTTGCCAAAGTTGTTGATTTACCAGAGCCTGTAGGACCTGTAACAAGAACCAACCCTCTTGGTCTATCAGAAACTTTTTTAACAATATCAGGAAGTCCTAAAGTATCAAAAGATGGAGCAACAGAATTGATTGTTCTGAATGCAGCTGCGTAACTTCCTTTATCCTTGTAGATATTTACACGGAATCTACTTAAACCTTGAACCCCATAAGAAAAGTCTAATTCCCATTCTTGTTCAAGTCTACGTCGTTGTTCATTAGAAAGCATTGGGAAAACAAGTGATTCGACGTCATCAGGTGACAAAACTTGTTGATCAACTCTGATAAGTCTACCATCTACACGAATTACAGGAGGTAAACCTGCTGAAATATGCAAGTCACTTGCTTTTTTATATGTTGCTAGTTCTAATAATTCTTCAATAAGCATATCTTTATCTTATAATTTCAATGTTAAAAGTCAATAGTTTACAAATGGACTCTTTTATAGATATAATAGTGTTATGAAGTATAGAGATAATGTTAGAAATTTTTGTATTATTGCACATATTGATCACGGTAAATCAACTTTAGCGGATAGATTACTAGAGGCTACAGACACAATTAGTAAACGTGATATGCAAGACCAATTACTAGATTCAATGGATATTGAGCGTGAACGAGGTATTACAATTAAATTGAATACAGCACGTATGAAATATACTGCAAAAGACGGCAAAGAATATGAACTAAATTTAATTGATACTCCTGGTCACGTAGATTTTACGTATGAAGTTTCTCGTTCTCTAGCAGCATGCGAAGGTGCTTTACTTATTGTTGATGCTACACAGGGTGTTGAGGCTCAAACATTAGCAAATGTTTATCTTGCAGCCGAACAAAATTTAGAAATTATTCCAGTTATTAATAAAATTGATTTACCATCAGCAGATGTCGAAAGAGTAAAAGCTGAAATAGAAGAGGTTTTAGGCATTGATGCATCACTTGCAATTCCTGTTAGTGCAAAAACTGGTGAGGGCATTGGTGATGTTCTAGAAGCTGTTGTTGATTTAATTCCTCCACCAAAAGATACCTCTGATGAACCTTTAAGAGCTTTAGTTTTTGATAGTGCATATGATTCATATTTGGGAACTGTATGTTTGTTCAAAATTATGGATGGTAAAATTAAAAATGGTGATAAAATTAGATTTATGGCATCAGGAAAAGAATATGATGTCGTTGAACTTGGTTATTTAACTCCAAATAGAGTTCCATGTGATAATCTAAAATGCGGTGATGTAGGTTATTTTGCAGGTTCTATTAAAGAAATTACACGTTTTGTAGGTGATACAATCACCACCGTTGATAATCCGGCAAAAGAGCCTCTTCCTGGTTATCAAGAAGCTTTACCAATGGTATTTTCTGGTATGTATCCGGTTGATAACGAGGATTATCAAGATTTGAAAGAAGCTTTGGAAAAACTTAAATTATCTGATAGCAGTATTACTTTTGAACCTGAAACCTCAAGTGCATTAGGTTTTGGTTTTAGATGCGGTTTCTTAGGTATGTTACACATGGAAATTGCTCAAGAAAGACTAGAAAGAGAATATGATTTATCTCTTGTAACAACTGCTCCATCTGTAATTTATCATGTTCATACAACAACTGGTGAAGTTCTTCAAATAGATAACCCAGCAAATCTTCCTCCAGCTGGTCAAATTGATTATATTGAAGAACCTTATGTAAAAGTTGATATTATTGCACCAAATGAATTTGTTGGTACATTAATGGATTTAACTCAATCAAAACGTGGTATTTTTGTGAATATGACTTACATTGATAAGGTTCGTGTAAATCTTGAATATCATATTCCGTTGAGTGAAGTTATTACAGACTTTTATGATCAATTAAAATCACGTACAAAAGGTTATGCAAGTATGGATTACGAATTTTGTGATTACAAAAAATCTAGTCTTGTAAAACTTGATGTTATGCTTGCTGGCGAAGTCGTAGACGCATTATCAGTAATTTGTCACAAAGATAATGCCTTTTATATTGGTCAAAAATTAACTGAAAAATTAAAAACAATTATTCCAAGACAATTGTTTGAAGTTCCTATTCAAGCTGCAGTTGGCGGTCGTGTAATTGCTAGAACAAATATCAAGGCTTTAAGAAAGAGCGTACTTGATAAATGTTATGGTGGTGATATTACTCGTAAACGTAAGTTATTAGAAAAGCAAAAACGTGGTAAAAAACGTATGAAAGCGGTTGGTAGAGTAGAAGTACCTCAAGAAGCATTTATGGCTGTTCTAAGCTTAGAAGATGAGGGCTAATTAAATATTTTATATATTTAATTTATAACCGCCACCATAAATTGTTTCAATGTATTTTTTACCGTCTGCAATTTTGTCGATTTTGCTACGTAAATGTCTTATATGAACACGAATTGTTTCAACATCGTCGCTTGGAGAATATCCCCAAACTTCTTGTAATAGCTTTGCTGATGAAACCATATTTCCGTGATTTTGGAATAATAAATTAAAAATATCAAATTCAATAGGTGTGAGCTTTGCAACTTTGTCGTTGATTTTTACACTATATGATTCAGGTAGAAGCGTAACTTCACCCAAGGATAGCAATTCTCTACTGCAAAGTGATTCAGGAAGCAGTCTTGAACGTTTTAACAATGCTCTTACACGAACTTGCAGTTCTTCCATTTCAAAAGGTTTACACAAGTAATCATCCACTCCAATATTAAAGCCTTTTACTTTATCATTAAGTTGTGAAAGTGCAGTTAACATAAGGATTGGAATTTCTTTTGTTTCTTCGTTTTGTCTAATTCTTTGTGCTACAGTAAAACCGTCTACTTCTGGCATCATGCAGTCAAGTATAATTAAGCTTGGTAATTCTTGTTTTGCAAGTGCAAAGCCATTTATACCGTCATAAGCCTGTACTACTTTGTAGCCTGACAGCTCTAAGTTTACTTTTATAAGTTCGTTTATTGCTAAATCGTCATCGACAACTAAAATCTTAATTTCCATAAATTTATTATATATCTATTTAAAAAAATGGTATAATTTTTTAACTTTTATTAACTAAAAATCGTGCTATAATTTGGATTATGAATGATAATTTAGCACAAACCTTAAAATGTTTACCAGACTCTCCAGGGTGTTATCTATATTACGATAATACGAATACTGTCATTTATGTTGGTAAAGCTAAAAATTTAAAAAAACGTATAAAAAGCTATTTTAGAAAGACAGTTGATAGACTAAAAACACAAATTCTAGTTTCTCACATTGAGCGTTTAGAATATATTTTGACAGATTCAGAAGCTGAAGCGTTGATTCTTGAATCTCAATTAATAAAAAAATATAAGCCAAAATATAACATCTTATTGAAAGATGATAAGAAATATCCATATTTTTTGATTACTGATGAAGATTACCCAAGAATTACTGTTGTTAGAAAGAAAAATATAAATCCTGATAAGGGTCGTTATTATGGACCATATACAGACGCTAGAGCGATGTATTCGACATTGGATTTTCTAAAAAAGATTTTTCCTCTTAAACAATGTAAGACTCCAAAATTTAAAAATAGACCTTGTATTTATTATGATATAGGGCGATGTTTAGCACCTTGTCAAAACAAAATATCATCTGAAGAATACAAGAGCATTATTTCTCAAGCTGAACTCTTTTTAAAAGGTAAGCAAAGCGAACTTCTGAAGAAACTTATGGAACAAATTCAAAAGTATTCTGACTCAGAACAGTTTGAAAAAGCAGCAAGATTAAGAGATAGTTATTATGATTTGCAAAAGACCCTTGAACGACAAAAGGTAGTGACTGAAAACACCAAACTTAATGAAGATGTGCTTTATTTCTTGTATGAAAATGGTATTTTTGTTGCTGTTGTTATGAATATAAGAGAGGGTCGCCTAATTGATAAAAAACAATTTGCATATCCAAATAATTTTGATGAGGATATGACTCTTCTTATTGAAACTTTTTTGAAAGATTACTACAATGCTATTCAACAAGACTTCCCTGATAAAATTATATCTTCGCATTTAGAAGTTTTAGATAAAAAAACTTACGAAGAATGGCTAAATATTCTTTCAGGTAAAAATATCAAAATAACTTATGGTAAAACTCAAAAAGGTATTGAGTTGCTAAAACTCGCAGAAAAAAATGCTCAAAATCTAATGGATACAACAAAAATTGAAGAAACAAACAAGTTAAAAGATAACTTTAATGAAGTTGGATCATATATTGTTGAAAAACTTGGGTTATCAAATTTTCCTTATCGAATGGAGTGTTATGATATTTCGCATATTCAAGGTACAAATACTGTTGCATCAATGGTTGTTTTTGTAAATGGTGTTGCTAAAAAATCTGAATATAGAAAATTTAAAGTTAATTCAACAGAAGGAAAACCTGATGACTTTTTATCAATGAAAGAGGTTCTAACTCGTAGATTTAATAATCTTGGTAAAAAGGGTTGGGATAAGCCTGATTTGATAATAATTGATGGTGGTAAAGGGCAATTATCCTCTGTAATGCAAATTGTTGATGAAATGGATATTACAGGCATAGATTTTGTAAGTTTGGCAAAAAGGGAAGAAGAGATTTTTAAACCTCATGAATCAAAACCTGTTATTTTTGCTAAAAATTCTAATGCCTTATTCCTATTTCAACGTATAAGAGACGAGGCTCACAGATTTGCAATAACTTATCATAGAAAACTTCGCTCAAAACAATCTATTAAAAAATAATTAATATTTTTAAGATTTAAAAAATTTGTATTATCATGTAATATGGAGATTGTTTATGAAATACAAAGATTATTATGAAATTTTAGGCGTAAAAAGAGAAGCTACAGAAGCTGAAATCAAGTCAGCTTATAGAAAATTGGCACGTAAATATCACCCTGATGTTAATAAAACTAAAGAGGCTGAACAAAAATTTAAAGAAATAAATGAAGCTTACGAAGTTTTAGGCGACAAGGAAAAACGTCAAAGATATGATAGTTTAGGTGCAAATTGGCAAGGGGGTGCTGATTTTACTCCACCGCCAGGGTATGAAAACTTTAATTTCAACTTTAACCAAGGTGGGGCTCAAGGCTTTACTCAAAGTATGAACTTCGGTGATTTGGGCGGATTTTCTGATTTCTTCTCATCATTATTTGGCGATATGATGAGCGGTGCGTCTTCTCAACGAACTTCATCACGTTCAAGCCGAGGTCGTTCAAGAGCTTCTAACATGGGCTTTGATGAAGAAATGTACTCTCAACAACCAACGCCAAAGAAAGAAGATTTAGACATTACAAGAACTGTTAATGTTACTGCAAAAGATATTTTCAATGGTAATTTGTCTGTTAGATTTAAAGTAATGGATAGATGCAATTCTTGTCCGCCTGATAAATCTTATTGTAGTTTTTGCGGTGGAACAGGTATCCGTTCAGAAGAAAAGAATGTTCATGTAAAATTACCAAAAGAAGTTAAAGAGGGTCAAAAGATTCGTTTAAGAGGCGAAGGAAAGACTGGTACTAGAGGCAATAAAGGTGATTTATACTTAATTATAAACATCAAAGATTCAGAATATACTGTTGACGGAACAACCTTAACAAAAGAAGTTGAATTAACTCCGGCACAAGCTGTTTTAGGTACGAAAGCTGATATAAATACTCTTCACGGTGCAATAAGCATTAAAATCCCTGCTGGTATGAGTTCAGGTAAAACTTTAAGACTACGTGATTTAGGCTTGCCTAAAAAAGATGGCGGATACGGTGATTTGAACGTAAAAGCAAAAATCATTATCCCTAAGAACTTATCAGAAAAACAAATTGCACTATATAAAGAACTTAGTGCTCTTGAGCAGTAGTAGAGAATTGATGTCTTTCTAATAAGACCATAAGTATTGAGATGTCGGCTGGTTTTACACCACCGATTCTTGATGCTTGAGCTAAAGTTTTTGGTCTTATTTTTATAAGTCTATCACGAGTTTCTGTAGAGATATGAGGAATACTTGAATAATCAATATTTTCAGGTATTCTGAATTTTTCTAACTTTTCAGAATTGTCAACTTGTTCTGTTTGACGTTTCAAATAGCCATCATATTTTATTAAAATCTCAACTGATTCATACACATCCTTTGGAATATCAAAAGCCTCATTATCAGTTAATTCTTGGATTATAGGGTAGCTGATATTTGGTCGTTTAAGAAGTTCGTATAATCTAATACCACGTTCAATACCCTCTCCGTGTTGAGCCAAAATTCTATCAACTTCATCAGATTTTGATAGTTTTGTTTCTTTTAATAACTCGATTTGACTTTTTATTAATTCTTGTTTATCTGTAAATCTTTTATATTGAACATCATCGATAAGACCAACCTTGTGACCAATAGGTGTTAATCTTTCATCTGCATTATCTTGTCTTAATAGTAATCTAAATTCTGAACGAGAAGTAAGCATTCTATATGGTTCTTCAATATCTTTAGTTACTAAATCATCGATTAAAGTTCCGATATAAGATGATGAACGAGAAAGTTCAAGCATTTCAGAACCATTTAAATAATTATAAGCGTTTATACCAGCAATCAAACCTTGTCCTGCTGCTTCTTCATAACCGCTAGTACCATTAATTTGACCAGCAAGGAATAAACCTTTAATAGATTTTGTCATTAATGAATGTGTAATTTGAGAGGCCGGAACATAATCATACTCGACAGCATAAGCTGGTTTGATTACGTGTGCATTTTCTAGCCCAGGAAGCGTTCTCAACATTCTTACTTGTACATCTGCTGGTAAACTACTTGAAAAGCCTTGAATATACATTTCATAAGTGTTTAAGCCTTCAGGTTCAATAAAGATATGATGCGATGGGTTGTTAGCAAATCTAACAACTTTATCCTCAATTGATGGACAATATCTTGGTCCAATACTTTTAATCATACCCGAATACAAAGGTGATTTATCAAGATTTTCTTTAATAATTTGGTGAGTTAACTCGTTTGTTCTTGTTAAATAACAGTCATATTGAGGTCTAACTGGTCTATTTGGTCTAAATGAATAAAAATTTAATTCTTTATCCCCAGGTTGAAGTGTCATTTTTGAATAATCAATTGTTCTCTTATCAACACGAGGTGGAGTACCAGTTTTAAGCTTTTTCAAGATTAAACCATGAGAACGTAAAGAATCAGAAAGACCAAGAGCTGGCATTTCACCTAAACGTCCTGCAGGATATGCTTTTAAACCAATATAAATTTTGCCATCAAGAGATGTACCTGTTGTGAGAATTACGCTTGGTGCAAAATGTTCAATACCAAATTCATCTACTACAGATGATACTTTCCCATCAGTAAGCTTTAATTCAACAATACAAGCCTGTCTAATATGAATATTTTCAATACCCTCAATAACATTTCTCATATAAGCCATATAAGCTTTTTTATCAGATTGTGCTCTTAAAGCTCGTACTGCTGGACCTTTTGAAGAATTTAAAACTTTCATTTGCATATAAGTCGCATCAGCAGCTTCACCCATAACCCCACCAAGTGCATCAATTTCTCTTACAAGAGTTGATTTTGCAGGCCCACCAATAGCTGGGTTACAAGGCATTAATGCAATATTATCAGCATTAAGAGTACAAAGTAAAACTTGCAAACCTAACTTTGCTGCCGCAATAGCTGCTTCGCATCCTGCATGTCCAGCACCTACTACAATACAATCATATTTGTTATTTACGTAATTCATATTCATAACTAGATTATAGTACAAAATAAATTAAGATAAAATCCCAAATTATTCTACCCAGTTAAAACTTCTTACATAATCGTTACCGTTGATGTCACCATTAATATCAACAGTAAATATTCTATATTTTTTACTATTAAGTTCAATTGCTGGAATTTTATTAATGTTTTCTATAATTGTACTATCTGACGTTTTACTTAAATCTATCCAAGGAATTGTATTAAATAAAGTATTAATAGAGGCATTACCTATTGGCCCTAATATATTTGTCGCATTACGTTTAAGTCTACCAAATACTTTCATTTGAGCTACGGTAGTAGTTAGATTATATTTACCTTTTATAAACAAGTTCAAATTCTTACCTTGAGAGAAGATTTGAATATCATTACAGTTACCATTTTTAACGGTAATTGTGCCTGTAATCGATTCAAATACGCCAGTTCTAAGTGGTGAAATTAAATCAAGTAAACCATTTATAGATAAGCCTGTTACCCCACCTTTGACAAGATTTGCAGCATTTAATAAGTATTCTAAAGACCCAAGTTTTGGCATATTACCGTTTTTAATAGAAAATCCGGCATTTCCTGATAAGGTTTTTAAACAATGTTCTTGAGATAAACCTGTACAAGAAACTTCCATTTTTCCATTTAAATTGCCTGAAATTTGGTTTTTAAGATTAAATAAAGTTTCTGTAAATAATTTTGCATCAATCCCTGATAATTCAACAGATGCCGAGTGGTGACTATTCTTTAAATTAACTTTGTAATCACCGCTAATTTGTCCATTTGCAGTATTAAATTTAAATTCTTTTAGCGTAAATATTTTGTTTTTATCAAAATTAGCTTTCGCTATTAAATTGTATAAAATTATGTTATCTAGTGAAATTCTATCAACAGAAAGCTGAGCATTTTTAATTACTAGAGAACCCAATTCAAAAGGTGCAGTTGGGTTTTTAGTTAATTTTTCATGTGTATCCATTTCGCTATTTCTAGCAAAATTAGAAATTTCATTTAGATTTAAAGCAGTTATGTACAATTTAACGTCTTCAACAGTATATGGTGTTATTAATTTGTTTGCTACTGTTGATTTTAAGCTAAATTGTTTATCAAAAATTGTTCCAATGGATTTTACATCAATAATATTGTTTTGGAAATTTAAATCTGTATTTTTTATGTATAAATTGTGTGTAGGAACAAAAATATCTTGGATTTTCATAGTTCCTAAGATTTTAGGATTGTATAATGATCCAGAAATTTTTATATCAGAATTGAACAAACCTTGCTTAATATAAGGCTTTTTAAATACAATGTTGAATAATTTTGAATCAGATGGAGTAAGAGTTTTAATCTTAAAATTATCAAATAAAATATTGTTTTTTAAGTATTTTAATCCCCCGGAAACAGAGATTTCTCTAGTCGGATAAAGTCTATTTTTATTTGTTCTCATAATTTTATCTTGAGTTAGAGTTCTAATAAAAATAGCATTATTTTTAACATTTGCATCCAAATTGATAACCGTAGAATTAATTTCATCCCCTAATGTTGCACCCATATAGTAGATTTTAGAGTTAGCACCAATCATTAGTGTAGATTTTATATCATAATTATCTAATTTGCCGTTAATAGTTGTTGTATTTGAAATATCACCTCTAAATTTAATAGGATAAATTGCAGAACGATTAAATATATCATCCGCAAAGTTTTGGTTAGGCTTTAAGGCAATATAGATGTTCATGTTTGGAGCGTTGTAAATATCCGATACGTTACCTTTGACAAATGCAGGCATACCCGCAAGTTTAAAGTTTAAGCTATAAATATTAAGAATGCTATTTTTAATATTCATGTTTGCATTCGAAATTTCGATAGGCATTTTATATGGCTTATAGTAACATTTATAGTTATTAAAACTTGCTGTACCATTGACTTTTAGCTTAGAATAATCAATTTTATCAAATGTCCCTTTATAGTTAGCAATAAAAGTTATAATTCCTCTTCTTCCAGCTGAATTTCTATGAGTAGGAATTAGTTTTGAATTAGTCAAATAAGTTATAAAATCATCTGCATACATAGTATCAGATTTAATGTTTAAATCTGCAAGATTATCTTTGGTTTCTCCTTTTACAAAGATTTTTGAACGATTAACTGCAGAACTTAAATCCATTTTTAGGTTTGTATTATCAAATTCAATATTACCTGAAATGTTTGTTATTGGGATAACCAAGCCTTGCAATGTGGCAGAAACCTTATCAAGTTTTAATTTACCTTTAGCAAAAATATTTTTTCCAAATTTAATGTCGTCTGCACTCAAAACCGTACCAGTTAATTTCATTGTAAAATCGGCCATACCAGCTTGCGTATTAATCATTTTAACCATTCCCGCAACGTCTTTCAACATTGGAGAAGCCTTTAAAATTTTAAGTAAATTGTTTACTTGTTGTTTACTTGTTTGAACATCAAAATCTAATTCACCTTTTAGTGTACAAGTACCATTTACTGTTACTGGAGAACCATTTAAAGTGGCATGTTTTGTAGTAAAAATTGTATTTGTATCATCAAATTTTAAGTTGCCTGATGCATCTTTTATAACCATATTTTTAACGTCATTAAAAGATACAGTACCGTTTTTAAAGTTAAATATACCTATAGTATGCGGATTTCCTTTGTTGCCATAGACTTTAAGATCAATATTTCCCAAACCTTTAACAGTCATAATTGGAACAGGTCCAAGTTCAAAGCCAAGAACTTGATGTACTGGCATTAAAACATATTGAGCGATAGCCAAATCTACGTTCTTTGTACTTGTAATATGCAAATCAACATCTTTTAATTTTCCATACATTTTTACCCAGCCGGCAACATCAACGTATTCAGTTGGCGAAGCTGGAACGTGTACGTTATCTAGATAAATTTTATCCTTAACAAATTTTAAGCCGATAGTTGCTTTTTTAGCACCATTTGGAATTGGTTTTCTCGTAACATAAGCATTTGTAATTAACAAATCACCGTAAACATCAGGTGTAATTGCATCACCACAAATTGCTAAATCGAAGTTTACATCTGCAAAAAATCTCTCTTTTACTAAAGTTTCTATATCAAAATCCATGTTTGCAAGTTTATAAAGCTTATTATTTGGTGGTAATAAGTTAATTAAATCATTTGCTTTAGCATTTTTTGAGACAACTTTTAAGTTTAGCGTTGGTTTATTTTTATTAATTTTATTGATTACCCCTGTGATTATAACATTAAGCCCTTTTGCATTAAGAGATAAATTATTAAAGTATAAATCAGTATCCTTTGCAATAATTTTTGATGAAAAATCAACTTTATCAGGATAATAGTATGGTTGTGAAAAATCTTTTCCATCTATACCAAAATTCTTGAAAATAAAGTTTATGTTATATAGCTTTTCTTTACCTTTAGAATTTCCAGTATGAGCCTCAAAATTGAGAATACCTTTTAAATCTCTATATTGATTATTTGTAAAATAGCTTAAATACTTAGAAAAGCTACTTAAATCAAGATTTGTAATAGTCGCATTCAGATATTGAGTATTTTTAGATAAGTTTTTTTCTAATGGTAATTTCAAATCCACATCGAAATTGATAACAGATTTGTTGTTATTAACAAGTACATCAATGTCTGATGCCATAGATAAATGCTTGTTATTAATGAATTTTCTAACAGTTAAATAGTCACCTGAAATTATAGATTTTTGGTTTGTAGTGTTGTCAAATACTGTAATTTTGTAGTTTTGAAGATTTAATTTTATATGATTAATATCTAACAAAGATTCATTTGTCTTAGGAATTATGTAATCACCTAGATATAATTTTAAATCTTTTTTATACAAAAAAGTTGCTTCTACATCATCTGCAGAAAAATAAGTTACATGGCACTTTCCAACCAAAAACTTTAGCAGAGATACCTCTAAATTTGGACTTTTAACAAATAGAGCTTCAGAATTATCCTTGTTTAACATAGAAAATCTATCAGCTTTAAACCAAACTGACGGTAATAAGCCCATTTTTAGGCTTGGATTTGTAACTTTTACCTTTACTCCAGTTGTATCTGCCACTACGTTTTCAACAAAGGAAATATTTTTTTTAACATTGAGAATAGACGGTATACCCCAAAAATATACCGAATATAATAAAACGAATGATAGTATTGTTATTAATATTTTTTGTCTTAAACTCATAATTTATCTTTATTGATTATAAAATTAATACGCATGATGTTCAAGTAAATACTTTGCTAAACCTTCGCCCATCGACATGCAAGATGGAATAATACGCAAAGCCCCTTGAGATAAGAAATCAGCCGATAGGCATCTACCAGCTACGGCAAGATTTGAAATATCTGCAGATAATAAGGATTCAACTGGCAGTTGATATTCAACTTCAACATGTTCTAAAACAGATGTGTTATTTTTTAATGAATGTACATCAACCGGATAATTTGAAATTACAACTGGGTTTTCAAACTTTTTACCAGATTTTAAATCCTCAATCGTATAAACATATTTGCCTTTAATTCTGCGTGAAACCCTTACCCCAAGCATATCTGCGGTAGATGAGATATAAGCGTTTTCAAAACCAACTAAATATCTTTTACAGAACTCAGATAACCTTAAAATGCTTTCTCTACCTAGCATTACAGCCTTTGAAAAGTCATATTTATCCATGGGGTTGATAACATTTTTACTATATACACGAGGTGCATTAAACCCAATAGAATTAGGCATATTTGGGATGGTAAAAAGCTGAAAGTAGTTTCTGTCCTCATTTTTTATAACTCCGTCATCTACGGCTTTGTCAAATAGCGGTGCTAATGCCCATTGTCTACCTGTATCCCAAGTATAAGCTGTAGATAAATGAGTTGCGCCGTCAATATCGCAGACAGTAGTAACGTTTCGGTCTTTATCAAAATCTAATAACCATTCACCAAACTTTTTAACATCAACGTTTGACATTATAAATCTTAAATTTACTGGTTGAATTTCGTCTTTTTTATTTAAAAATTCGCAATTACAAATTTTTGAAAAATCACAATTTCCTGTCGCATCGATGTAATATCTCGATTTGATACATTCCGATAACATTTTTGAGTTTAGATTTATAGATTCAATCTTATTATTAGCAATATTTACACTTTCTACAGTTGTATCAAAAAGCACTTCTACATTAGCTTTCTTCATAAGGCTACCTAAAGCCATTTTCGATAGCTCTGGATTAACCCATCCATCGTTACCGTCTTCATAAGTAATAATGCCATTTAACGCCTTTAATTCAGTTTTAAAAGCAGTTAAAAAACCAGTATTTATTTGATTTTTAGAGGTTTTCATAAACGGTGTCACAAGTCCACCTGTCATTAGCCCACCTAAATAAATATTTTTTTCAACTAATAAAACCTTTTGCCCCTTTATACCTAAATTGTATGCAGCAGAACAACCTGCCGAGCCACCACCAATTATAACGACATCGTATGACATTCTTGCTCCTTTTTATATTGTGTCGCCGAAATCAAATTTGAATTTTCGACTTCAATTTTTCTTTTTTCTAAAATTTCCTCATTAGATAAATTTAATTCCTCGTTATCGTGATAAGGAATTCCAGCTTTTGTTTCGATTAATCCAAAATCAAATTTATCCAAAGGTGTATCGATTAAATTTTTATTTTTAGATGCTACTGTACCAGTAAATCTATTTTCATATTTATTATAAATTTTTCCAACATAAAAATTATTTTCTAAAAATGCGTGTCTAATTGATGCAGAATTTGAGTAAGTTAAAATCATGCAATTTTCAGAAGAATGTTCATAAAGTTGAGCAAAAAATTCAACCGTCCATAAAGTTGGTACTTTTGATGGCGAAAAAGCGTCTAAAAATATAAAATCATACTCCAAATTCGAATTTTTTATAAAAGCTCTTGCATCTGTATCAAATAGCTCAAAATCAAAATTACGATTTTCTAGTACTTTTAGAGTATTTTTATAACTATTTGATATATACTTATAATATATATTATGTAAAAACGTCAAGATATATTCAATATGGGATAGTTTATACCCCTCTGAAGAATAACTTTTGATAAAATAGGCTAAATTTTGACTAAAAAATTTTTTATTGCTCTTATCGTTCAGAATTTGAATCAACTCTTCATCTAGGTAATTCTTCCCATATTTTTCTATTAGTTTTTTAAGAAGAATTAAATTTATTTCTTCAGGAATATAAAATTTATTTTTATCATTGATATTATTTTTTGAAAATAAATTATTTGAATTCTTATTTATAAAATTTTTATTTTGTTTTATAAGAGGAGATAATTTTATCAAATTTTTATCAATTTCGACTCCATGCAGAACTACTTCATGATTTTTTAAGCCAAAAATGTTATTGGTATGTATCGAATTGATATAATTATTTTTTTCATGAAGTTTTTGAAAATAAAAATTTAAAAATGCTTTTGAATTATATCCAATTCCAAAACAAAGATCTAAAACTTTTATTTTTTTATTATTTTTTATAAACTCATCAATTTTTGAGGGGAAAATAAATTTTTCATAAGCTTCAGAAAGTGCACCAAAAACAGAATGATAAATATCATTCACCTCATTTGAATATAGCCCTACTGAGCCATCCTCTGTAAATTTTGCCTGAAACTCTACCATATAGCTATTATACAGCTATTTTGCAGAAGATAAAAATCAGTTACATATTTTTACATGTGGCGTAATTCAGGTTTTATAAGCATTTGAGCAAGCTTATCAGCACCTTCAAAATCTCTTTTTGCAAGTACTTCAGAGGCTGAAACGTTGTCATATTCTACAAATTTGTGTTCAACACCAAAACCTAATTCGTCAAATGTTACGATTGCATAACATGAAACAGGCTTTTCTGTAAATGGTCTACCCACACTACCAACATTTACAACAGTTTTACCTGAATTTGTTTGGTATCCACAAGGTAAATGAGTGTGACCGCAAAGAATTAATCTTGCATCAGTTCCATCCACCATTTCTTCGACTTTTTCTAGAGGTAAATCAGGTGAAATGTCTTCATTATTACGTCTTGGCGAACCATGTACAAGTAAAATCGGTGTATGGTTTATATTGATTTCTAAATTTTCAGGTAAATTTTTAAGATATTCTTTGTTCTCATCTGAAATAACTTCAGCATCATTTCTTAAAGCATTTGCCATAATTGGGATTTGACCCTTTAGGGCATTGAACATATCTTCATTAAATTCAACTATCATTTTATCTGTATTACCTTGGATAACATCCCAATTCATTTGTTTTACAAGCTCTACGGTTTTATTTGGTTCAGGTCCAGCCATAGCCAAGTCTCCTAGACAAACAATATTATCGCATTTTTCATGCTCAATATCTTCTAAAACTTTTTCTAGTGCAAACAAATTACCGTGAATATCAGATATAACAGCTAATTTCATAAATTTACCTCATTTTTATTTTAGTGCTAAAATTATTTTATGATAAAAAGAAGAAAAACAAAAGAGTTAACAATAGGTAACGTTAAAATTGGTGGCGATGCACCTATTTCTGTACAATCTATGTGCAATACTGATACTCGTGACGTGAAAGCCACTTTAGAACAAATTAAAAAATTAGAGGATGCTGGTTGTGAAATTATCAGGCTAGCAGTACTAAATAAAGATGCAGCAGAGGCTATTAAAGAAATTGTCAAAAAATCAAACATTCCAGTCGTTTCTGATATTCATTTTGACTACAGACTTGCAATTCAATGCATAAACAATGGTGTTGCAGCATTAAGACTTAACCCAGGAAATATTGGCAGACGTGAAAATGTTGAAAAGGTTGTAACATTAGCAAAACAACAAAATATTCCTATCAGAATTGGTATTAATGCTGGCTCATTAGAAAAGAATTTACAAACTCTTGATTGCTCATTAGCTGAAAAGCTTGTTATGAGTGCAGAGGGACATATCAAAATTTTAGAAGAACTTGATTTTGATAAAATAAAAGTTTCACTAAAATCATCTGATGTACCAACAACAATTGAGGCATATAAACTATTTTCAGAAAAATATGATTATCCTCTTCACTTGGGTATAACAGAATCCGGAACACTTAAAGGCGGGTTAGTGAAATCCTCTGTTGGTATCGGTGCTCTTTTAGCTCAAGGTATAGGTGACACAATTAGAGTTTCATTGACAGAAGATCCTGTTGAAGAAGTACACGCTGGTTATGCTATTCTTAAAGCTTTAAACCTAAGACAAAGAGGGGTAAACTTTATCTCTTGCCCAACTTGTGGTAGAACTCAAATTGATTTAATCGGGCTAGCTAAAAAAGTTGAAGAGCGTTTCAAAAACCTAGATAAACCGCTAACAATAGCAACTATGGGCTGTCCAGTTAATGGTCCAGGAGAAGCCAAACACGCTGATTTTGGTATTGCTGGTGCAATTGGCGAGGGTTATATTTTTAGAAAAGGCGAAATTCTTGCAAGAGTTCCAGAAGCAGAACTTTTAGATAAACTTGAAGAAGTTATTGTTAATTACTTGAACAATCCCGATAAATAAGGTATTATGATATAAAAGGATTCTTATGAAAAAGTTTTTTATACCATTAATATTTTTATCAATGATATTCACTTCTAATCTTGCTGGAGCTTATACTACGCAGGAAGAGGTTTATTCTGAAGAATCTATGATTAACTATGGTTATTCTTACGATTTTGTTGAAATGTACAACAAAATTCAAGCTCGTTCAAATGGCGAACCTTATGATTACAGACCATCAGAAGATCCTATTTATAAGTATCAACCATTTAAAGCGATTAAACGTTTGATTTATTACTTTGACCCATCATCAGATACAAGTCAATTCTTAAATCACGATATTAAACCATATCCAAATTTCAACGATTATTAATGCTTATATATTATATGCAATCAATTTGCATAATTCTATAACTTGGTTTGGCATAATACCGATTACGACTGTAATTATTGCACAGGCATATAGCACAATGCTTGCAGATTCAGTCTTGTAGATGACATATTTTTCTTCTGCAGATTTGTCTTTTTCAAACATAAGTTTTGCAATTCTTACGTAGTAATACAAAGAAATAACTATTGCACATACTAAAATCAACAAAAATGGTAAGAATACCAAACCAGATTGAGCAATGGCAGAAAGTAAATATACTTTTGCAATAAAGCCTGATGTTAGTGGCATACCTGCTAACCCTAGTAATGAAATTAAAAACGCTAAGCAAAACATAGGATTTGTGTATGCAAAGCTTTTAAATTCATACAATTTGTTTGAAAATGCAGAATTTTCTAATAAAATTACTGCTGCAAAAACGCCCAAATTCATTAATACATAAGTAATTAAATAAAATAATACAGTCGAAATATTATACACACTTACAAGACTTGCCGCAAAAACCATGTATGATGCATTTGCAGAAGAACTTGCAGCCAATAATCTTTTGATATTTTTTTGTCGTATAGCAATCAAATTTGCCCAAACCACAGTAATTGAGGCTAGAACTAATAAAATTACAGGGAATTCAAAGCTATAACTAAAATTAAATACTAATAATCTGCATAAAATACCGAAGACTGCAATTTTCGGAACTACAGATAAGAACGCAACAACAGAAGTTGCTGAAGCTTCATAAATATCTAAAATCCAGTTTGCAAAAGGGAATATTGCCAATTTGAACAACAATCCGCCAGCAATAAATACAACTGAAAGAGTATAAACCCATTCCGCACTATGTTGCATATAAAAATCATTAATTTCGGTAAAATTAATAGATGAAGTTATACCATATAAATACGAAACCCCAAATAAAAATACAGCAGTTGCAACAGCGTTTGTTAGCAAATATTTGAAGGCAGCCTCTTTTGATTTATAGCCTTTTGCAAAAGCAATTAAAAACATACAACAGAAACTCAACATTTCCATTGCTAAAAACATTGTTAAATAGTCATTTACCGCAACTAATAACATACCAGAAAGAACAGCACCTAAATAGATTGCATGAAACTGAAAGGCTTTATTTCTGCGAGATGCAACTGTTTTTTTAGTAAGCAAAGCACAAATAGTTCCAGCAATCAGGATTAGTGCTTGCATAAAGATTGTATATGTATTTGAAACTATTGAGTCTGAAAATGCATAGTAAATAGGCTCAAATTGAACATCAAACAAAGATAGTAGTGAAATCAATAATGTTCCTACAGTTATCCATTTTGCTGATTTGTAAAATCTTATGTTTCTATTTATTAGACAAAATATAACTTGTACAAGTATACCAGCAATAATGACTAAGTTTGGTATAAAAATATTAAATATATCTACAGAAAAATTCATTATATACCTACGCTTTCTACGATAAGCTCAACAACAGGATTTATCACATCAAGTACCGTCATTGGGAAAACTCCTAAGAATATGATTATGCCAGCAATTGATGATAGAACTACGAATTCGTGAGTTGAAATATCTCTAACACTATTCCATGCCTCAAGTAGTGTTCCATAAAAAGTTCTATGTAAGAATTTAAGCATATAGGCAACGCTTAAAATCAATACAAAAATTGCTATAAATACAAATACAGGAATTAAAATTGGTGTTTCTAAATGACAGTTAAATGCTCCCCAGAAGGATAGAAATTCTCCAACAAAACCTGACATTAGTGGCATACCAACAGATGCTAATGAAAATAGAATACTAAAGCCCATTAATATTGGCATAACGGTAGCTAGACCACCTAACATTTTAATATCTCTAGTTCGAGTTCTTGTATAAATTATTCCAACAATCATAAATAGCCCAGCTGAAATTAGACCGTGCGAAATCATTTGAAAAATTCCACCTGAAAGACCAATTTCATTTATTGCACTAAGACCTAAAAGTACAATACCCATATTCGAAATACTAGAAAATGCTATTATACCTTTTATATCTTGCTGATTATAAGCAACAAGTGCTGAATGAATAATATTTATTACTGCAAGAATTATAAGAATTGGTGCAATTAACTTGAAAGCATCCGGTAGCAACAAGATATTGAATCTTATCAAACCATAAGCCCCAAGCTTTAGTAATAAACCTGCAAGCAACATACTAACCGGAGTTGGAGCGTCAATATGTGCGTTTGGTAGCCAAGTATGAAGTGGTATAACCGGCATCTTTACGAAGAAACCTATCATTAATAATATAGAAATCAAAACTTGAATATTTATAGGTAATTTATCAACTAAATTTACATCCGTAAATAGCGATGTCATTTGCAAATTAATCGAATCATTATAATAATGTAGCAATAAAATACCGACAAGCATAAACATACTGCCTAGAAAAGTATACAGAATAAATTTCATAGCAGATTTTTGTGCATTTCCAGATCCCCATAGGCTAATCAAGAAATACATTGGAATAAGTTCTAGTTCCCAGAAAAAGAAGAACAAAAACATATCTGCAGACGTAAATACACCTAATATGGCTGTTTCTAGTAAAAATATTAATCCATAATATAGTTTATGACGTTTTCTTATGCAAGATTTACTTGCAATTGTAGCCATTAAAACCAAGAATGAAGTTAGGACAACAAGAGCTAGAGATAAACCATCCATTGTATAAATAGTTCTTATACCTAAAGACTGAATTCCACTTTGTCCAAATATTGATGGTTCGCTAAAATAAGTTGCCTCAGGATTATAAAACAACCAAAAGCAAACAGTATACAAAAAGTGTAGACCAGCAAAGCTTTTTGCAAATCTTCTAATAAATACCTCGTGACCTCTAAAAATCGGTAACAAAAAGAAAAGAGGAACAATTAATGGTGAAAATATTAATAAATTTAGTGATAAAAATTTCATGTTACACCTCAACGAAATATGCTACCAAAGAGTACACGATACAAAAACAAGTGAATAGCAATGCCAAAATTAAAAAGGCATAACTAAAATATGACTGAAGATTTCCAGTTTGCATTTTTGAACATAACCAAGATTTTACTCTTGCTAAAAATGCAACACCATATACCATTCCGTCAAATACATATCTATCTATTAAATCTGCTAATGTTGATATAGCAGAATAGATTTTTCCAGCAATAATAGAATATAAATCATCAATATATAGTGCATTATAAGATAATTTATATAAAATCGGAATTTTAGGTAAATTCATTCGATTTCTGTACAAGATAAATGCTAGAATTATAGCCAAAATTTCAGCTGATAATGGAATAATATCTAATTTAAAATCAGTCAAATCAGGATAGAAAAATCCTAGTAAAACAATAATTACAGAAAATACAATAATTGGAATATTTAATCCCCAATTTTGTTTATTATCAAAACTTTCATTAGATTTTCCCTCAAAAACAAGAAAATATAGTCTAAAGATATAAAAACTTGTCATAAATGAAACAAGAACAATTAAAGACAATAATAAAATGTTTGAAGTGCTAAATAATTGGTGAAAAATAACGGATTTTGTAGCAAAACCACTAAATAACAAACCACTAAGAGCAAAAGCACCAATTAAAAACGTATAAGAAACAACCGGCATAGATTTTCTTAGATTACTCATTTCTCTTATATCAGTTTTCCCTGCCAAAGTTTTTATCACAACTCCGGCACATAAAAATAACATAGCTTTTATAAACGCATGAGAGGCAAGATAAATTATACCACCAGTTAAAGCTCCTGAGCCAAGAGCAACAAACATTATACCAAGTTGTGAACTTGTTGAATATGCAAGAATTTTCTTTATATCAATGCAAGTCAGAGCAAAATAGGCACACATAATTGCAGTAATCATACCAATTACAGTTATAAAATTCATAGCAAATGCTGATTGATAATATACAGGGTACAATCTTGCAACTAAAAATACACCCGCTGCAACCATTGTTGCTGAGTGGATTAAGGCACTAACAGGTGTTGGACCTTCCATAGCATCAACTAACCACGTATGAAGTGGAAATTGAGCAGATTTTGCAATTGAGCCAAAGAAAAATAAAACACAAATTACCCCAAAAGCAATTTCTGTAGTATATGCATACAATAGTGAAGAAATTTCATCTAAATTAGAATAAGGTATTGCGACTACAGATATATCAGGTGCAAAGTTAAATAAAATAACAGATGAATAAATTATACCTGCCAATAAACAGCAATCTCCTATTCTATTCATAATAAAAGCTTTCTTTGCTGCTTTTTGAGCTTTATCTTTTTTGTACCAAAATCCAATTAATAAATAACTAGAAACCCCAACTAATTCCCAAAATACGTATGTTTGGAACATGTTTGGTGATAGGACAAGCCCCGCCATTGAAAATAAGAAAAAGTTAAAATAAGTAAAAAATCTTACAAAACTTTTATCTTCTTTCATATAAAAATAAGCATAAATTTGAACCAAAAAAGCTACGGCAAAAACAATTAGCGACATAAAAGCTGACAATAAATCAACGTAATATCCTAATTCAAATGAAATGTTTTGCACACTTAAAAACGGTATTGTACTTTCAAAGGTAAAATTTTGATTTGTTACAACCTTTGAAAAAACAAAGATAGAAGAAATCAATCCCCATATTGAAGAAATTAAAGTTAAAAATAAGATGGTTTTCTTAGATTTTATAGTTGCAGTAAACTTACCTATTAAAATCAACATAGAAATCCACAAAGGAAATAATATTGCTATATACATATTTTGAACGAAGAAATCCATTAGCCTTTAAGCTCCTCATAGTTGTTTATATCAACACTTTTTTTAGATTGATACATTAAGTAAAATATTGAAATTGCGATACCAAGTTCAATTGCCCCCAATGCGATATAGAATAATGAAAATACATACCCAGTTAGATTTACAGAATCAGTAAACGATGCAAATGCAACGAGGTTAATATTTACAGCTGTTAACATAAATTCTATAGAAATAAGAATTTTAAATATATTTTTCGAAACTATAGCTCCGACAAAGCCTATTGCAAATAGAAATAGAGCAAATATTAAATAATGAAATAACGAGATATTAAATAACATATTAGCCATGTTTTTTCTCCTTAAATATGTTTAGAGTTGAAAGCCCAACTATTACAAGGAATATAAGCAAAGATATTAGTTCGAAAGCGAAGAAATATTTTACATACAACCCTGTAGATAAAGCATTCATCATTTCATATCTGTTAATGCTAATAGCAGATTGTGGCGTAAATAACCAATCAATAACAGATGAAGAAATTAATAATATATTAAAAATTGTTAGTACAAATAATACTGCAGAAATCAAAGATAGCATAAATCTTGGAGAAAAAGATAAATAAATATCTTTATCAAGTCTTTGAGAGGTAAACATAATAGCCAATACAAGCAGAATTGGAATACCGATACCGTAAATAGCAATTTGAATAACAGCGTTGTATTCTGCACTTAATAAGAAAAACATCCCAGCTGTAACTATAAACACAATTACAGATAAGGCTAAAGAATGTATAATCTTCTTTGAAAGAATTGCACAAATAGAGCAAGCAATTATTATAATTGAACAAAGGTAAAAAATAACGCTTGTTAAAATATCGGCACTAGTCATTTGACACCTCTGCTTTCTTAAATTCAACGATTAAGTCATCTTTATTATCAGTTGCTAGTTCGTATTCTTTACCCATAGAAATAGCTTTATTATTGCAATAAAAAGCACAATTTCCACAGAAAATACATTTGTTATAATCAATTTTATATGATGCTAATTTATTGTCTTGTTTTTCGATTGTAATGGCATTTGCAGGGCAAACTCGTTGACAAACACCACAAGCTAAACATTTATCAAAATCAAAACAATGTTTACCTCTAAAGGTCTCATTTAATTCTTGTTTTTGTTCTGGGTATTCAAGAGTGACACGTTTTTTAAAAGCGTGTTTAAATACAGTAATATGACCAATAATAATTGATAGAATTGATTTTAAAGCTTTTTTAAACATTAGCCCAAACCTCCTGATACAACTATGTATTTAAAAATACAAATATACAAGAAATTAAGTATTGATAGAGGAAGTAGAACTTTCCAACTAAATCTTAAAAGGCTTGAAGATTTTAATCTTGGTAATGTTGCTCTAACCCACATAATTACAAAGCACAATACAAAAGTCTTTATAAAGAACCATACAGCCTGTTCAAAATAAACGAAGAATTGAGCAACAACATTATTAGAAATAATTTTTTCAGATATATAAAAACCTAATGGTGATAAAAATCCACCAAAGAACAAGGTTACAATAAAGGCTGACATTGCAAATAGCATTGCATATTCACCTAAGAAAAATAATGCAAATCTCATTCCTGAATATTCAGTATTGTAACCAGCAACAAGTTCGCTTTCGGCTTCAGGTAAGTCAAAAGGACATCTATTTAATTCTGCAATAGAACAAATAATCATAATTAAAAACCCTAAAAAGCAAGGGAATATATACCATCCACAAACTTGATACATAGAAATTTGAGATAAAATAATGTCTTTTAAATTTAAGGATGAAGCTAAAACTGTAATCGATAACAATACGAACATCATTGGCATTTCATAACTTATTGCTTGAGCGACAGAACGCATAGAACCTATTAATGAAAATTTATTATTACTTGAATACCCAGCGAAAACTATTGCCATAACCGGAAGTAAAGCAATTACTAAAAATAATAAGGCTGAGGTTGAAACAGAAATAAAATCAAATTCAACACTAAAAGGAATTATGCCCCAGCAAATTAGTACTGGAGTGAAAGCTAACAACGGTGCTAACATAAATAAAATTTTATCAGAAACATTTGGTTCAATATTTTCTTTGCATAACAATTTTATTGCATCAGCAACTGTTTGCAAACATCCATACAATCCAACTCTGTTTGGTCCTTTTCTTTGTGTAAATAAAGCTAAAACTTTTCTTTCCATTAATACAAGCACAAGTACTACAAAAATTAAGGCACAAGCAACTACTATAAATGGAATTATAGGAAAAATAACATAAGCCAATTCTTTTGGTAAATTATATTTTGCTAAGTAATCAATAAATAAACTTAATAGATAATTCATTATTTATCCACCTCCGGCAAAATAACATCTAAAGAACCAAAGATAGCCATCAAATCCGCTAATTCAGACTCAATTACTAATTCAGGCAAAACTTGAACAGCATAATAAGAGGCAGTTCTCCATTTTACTCTATATGGAGTTTTTCCACCAGCTTTTACCGTGCAAGTAGTTAAACCTCTTGGAGCTTCAACTATCGAAGTATATTCTTTATCTACTATATTTAAATTAATAGGTTTTACAGATTTGTTCAAAAATTCTGCGTTATCGTTGACTTTTAGATAATAAATACATTGAGTAACAATTTCTAGAGATTCACGCATTTCAAAAATTCTAGCTTTATATCTAGAATAAGCATCACCTGTAAGCTCACTAGAAGCTTCAAAATCAAGTTTTTCGTACACAAGATAAGGATTTGTCTTTCTGTAATCCAAATTCATTCCTGAGGCTCTTAAGTTAGCTCCTGTAATTGCGTACTGAATAGCTTTATTTTTTTGTAAAATACCTTTATTAACAGTTCTTGATAAGAAAATCGGATTTTCAGTAATAATTTTTTCGTAATCATCAATGCATTCTGGCATATCCTTTACAAATTCAGAGATTTCATCCAAAAGAGATTTAGAAATATCCGCTCTAACTCCACCAAAAGTGAAATAGTTATACATCATTCTTTGACCTGTTAGTTTTTCAAATATATGCAAGATTCTTTCTCTATCTCTAAATGCGTAGAATAATGGTGATGATGCACCTAAATCTAATAAATATGTACCAAGCCATAATAAGTGTGATGCGATACGGTTTAATTCCATACACAAAACACGAATATATTTTGCACGCTCTGGAACTTCAATTTCTGCCATATTTTCAACGCAATCACAGTAAACATAAGAATTGAAAAATCCGCCTAGATAATCAATTCTATCAACAATAGGTAAATATTGAAGGTATGAACGATTTTCTGCCATTTTTTCAATGCCACGGTGCAAGTAGCCAACAACAGGCTCGCATGATTTGATAATTTCACCGTCTAGCTTTAAAATTAGTCGTAATACACCATGTGTTGATGGGTGTTGTGGACCAACATTTATAATCATTTCTTTAAATTTGTTAGTCATTCCATACCAACCTTTCATCCGATTGGACATAAGATTTTAACAATGGATGACCATTCCAAGTTTCAGGCATATACAATCTATGAAGATTAATGTTGCCCTCAAAATTTATACCAAATAGGTCAAATATTTCGCACTCATCATAATTTGCACTTTTGTATAGTGAAGTGACAGATTTTGCTGAATTATGAACATTTGTCATAACTTTTACAAACTCATTACTTTCAGTTGAATACAAATTGTATGAAAGCTGTATAAAATCACGATAATCAGTTGCCATAATTTCTGTAAGCATATCAAAACAAATGATATTTCTTGTTTTTAGAAAATTAATAACATCATAAACATTTTCTTCAACAAAGATGTAGTCTTCATTTACGAAAATTTCTGGGTAATATTCTTTAAGTAAGTCTGTATTAATCAAGGCTCACCCCCAAAGTTCTTATTTTTAATCCATCATCGTGAACTAAAATATCATTTTCTTCTTTAAGACAAGAAAAATGTTTGCTCATAAATTTATCTCTATCAAGAATAGATTCTTTCTTAATATTTTTTTGTAACTTTCTGATTGCATCAAGCAAGGCTTCCGGTTTTGGTGGACACATTGGTAGATAAATATCAACAGGGATAATCTTATCTACGCCATTAACAACAGAATACGAGTCCTTAAACATTCCACCGCCACAAGTACAAGCACCCATAGCAATAACATATTTAGGTTCAGGCATTTGTTCATACAATTTTAATAAAGCTGGTGCCATTTTATGCGTAATAGTACCGGCACAAATCAACAAATCAGCCTGTCTTGGAGAACCTCTAAAGACTTCTGAACCAAAACGAGCAATATCATAATCTGCGGCTGAAGTTTGCATCATTTCAATACCGCAACAAGAAGTTGCAAAAGTCAATGGCCAAAGAGAATTAGCACGACCCCAATTTAAAATATAATCTATACTTGAGACAATAACATTCATTAATTATCCCCCAATAAATTTTTCTTTATTGCATAAAATAGAGCAAACAATAAAATCAGTACAAATATAAATATTTCAATTAAGACAAAGCCGTCAAGTTTATTCAATGTTACAGCAAATGGAAACAAGAAGATTGTTTCAACATCAAACAATAAGAATAATATAGCAAAATTAAAATATTTTACGTCAAATTGCAATTTTGCATCAGAAAAAAGTTTCATACCGCATTCATAAATTTTTGATTTTTCAACGGTATCGTTCTTGTACGAACAAACATACCCTGCAACAAGTGAAACTATTGCAAATAGTAGTGATAGTATGGAAAAAATTATTAAATAAATCAGCTCTGCCAAAAATCAATCCTCGCCATATATAATTAATATATTATACAGAAAAACTTCGTGATATAATAGTCATTGTTGTGATATATTAAGCAAATTTTATGAGAAAATTTTACATTTTTACATTACTCATCTATCTAGTATTAACACCTAATCTTGCAACTGCATTAGAGGGTGGTATCGAGTATGACGGAATTTATATTGACTATAGTGCCTTAAATTACGGCGAATGGAGCAAAAAAGCAAACAGTTATCTTGATTTGGCAAGCAAATCTAAAAATGAAAAAGAACGACAACAATACTATTCACGTGCTGTTGGAGCATATCAAACCATGACAAAGATATATCCATTTGACCCAATAGTTATGGGTACAATTGGTCACATTTACGGAAAAATGCATAAACCTATTTATGCTAAAGCATATCTTGATAGAGGATTAAATCTAGATTTAAAAAATCCTACTGTAAATTACTATTATGGTGTATTTATGCAAGATGAAAGAGATTTCAGAAAGGCAAGAAGATATTATAATGTTGCTTACGCAAATGGTATGAAAAACAACTATGACTTGTGTATAAGACTTGCGGTAATTAATGGTAAACTTGGTGAGCTTGAGAATTCAAAATACTATTATCAGCATGCTTATTCGCTGAAGCCATCAAAAGATTTAAAAAACAAAATACTACAGTTGGATGAATTAAAAAAATAATTATAGTTATATCATTAATAATAATGATATTTTAAATAATTTTTATGGGGAATGGAGAATCGTTTAATGTTTAAAAGAACGAATTTATTAGTTATTGGTTTATTATTGATGCAATTATTTATACCGGCATTTGCAAAAGCGGATAAATGCATCACACATTGTAATCCTTGGGAAGAATACCAACCTAAAAAACACGAGGTAATATTTTCACAAGAAATGTTTAAGGTTAACGCAATTGACCCAAATACAGCAACAAACCCTAGCGGAAGTAGTTTTCCAGGGGTACGAGGGGCAAACCAACTAGTAATTTATACTCCAAAATTTGGTACTTCAACAGATACAAATGAATACGGTGGCGAAGCAATTGTACAAGGTAATACAGTTGTTAGCTTGAGTGGTGCTGATTCTCTAATTCCTAAAGACGGTATCGTTATTAGTGGTCACGGTCGTGCTAAAAAATGGATGAACGAAAACCTTATGGTCGGGACAAAAGTTAGCATCGACAAATATAACAAAACTATTACTGCATATATAACTTCAGAAAGCTTTATTTATGATGCACAAGAAAAGATTAAAGAAGCAAATTCAATGATAAATTACTATGAAAGTAATTTATTAAACTATGATTCATCTCTTCCAAAAGCTTATATTTCAAGAGCAAATTATTTCTTAAAACGTGCAAAATATAGCCCACGTAATGTTCAAAAATATTCAACATTATCAATTGAACACGCAAACGGTGCTATTGCAAGCTCTGTACCTTTTAAAGAAAGCGAATTAAAAGGGGTATGGATTAGACCAACAGCAACTTCTAGAACAGCAATTATTAATACTCTTAACGATATGCAAAAAACAGGTATTAATAACATTTTCCTAGAAACTTTTTATCATGGTAAAACAATTTACCCAAGTAATGTAATGAAAAGTTATGGTTTTACTCCACAATACGAATACTTTACAGGTTTTGACCCACTAAGAATATGGATACAAGAGGCTCATAAACGTAATATTAAAGTAAATATTTGGTTTGAAAGCTTTTACGTAGGAAATAAAAATCCAGCGGATTATCCTGATTCTGTTTTAGCTAAAAAGCCTGAATGGGCAAACGTAAACAGACGTAATGCGAACAAACCTGGACTACATCCATCTTTATCTGAACATAACGGATATTTCTTAGATCCTGCAAATCCTGACGTCCAAGACTTTGCATTTGCATTGATAAAAGAAATTGTAATCAATTATAGACCTGATGGTATCAACCTTGATTATATTAGATACCCTCAATCAATTTCAGGCGGTTATGCCGGATATATTGATTCAAACTGGGGATACACAAAACATGCAAGAGAAGAATTTAAAGGATTATATGGTATTGACCCTTATGATATAACAGCAAAGGATTCTCGCTGGGATTTATGGTGCAAATATAGACAAAATAAAATTGAACAAATGGTTCAAAAAGTAAGTTGTCTATGTCGTTCACATAAGGTTACTTTCACAGCTGTTGTATTCCCAAACCTAAAACAAGCAACAGAAGTAAAACAACAAAACTGGGCAAAATGGGCACAAGCTGGCTTGGTTGATGGATTTACTCCTCTATTTTTAACTTGTGATCCAAAAACAATGAAACAAATGGTTTACGAATTTAGAAAACATATTTGTAATACTAATACAAAACTTTATGCAGGCTTGTTCGTAACATTTATGGGAGGTGCAGAAGAAGACCTTATTAGACAAATTCACGAAACAAGAAAAGTAAATTTAGGTGGTGTAATCATATTTGACTATGCACACTTTGCGGAAAAATACAAAAAAATACTTCAATGTAGTGCTTTTGATGCAAGCCAATGCAAGGTTACAGTACCTAAAACAGTAAGTTCATACAAAACTAATAACAAATAGGTGGTAAATTATGTGTGAAGAAGAAAATACAGAACAAAAAAGAGAAAAAAGACCTTTTTTGGGTATTACTTTTGAATGTTGTAATGTATATGCAAGAATTTATAAAAATAAAGACGGCACAGCATACGTAGGTCGATGCCCTCGTTGTATGCGACCAATCAGAGTTCCGATTGGTGAGGGCGGTACAGGACAAAGATTTTTTAGAGGTAGATAATATGGACAAACTTAGAAAAGAACACGAATTAATTGATATTTTTTACAATCTTACAAGCATTCCATCACCATCTCTACACGAAGAAAAAGTTGTAGATTGGGTTAGAGAATTTTGTAAAAAAGAAAATTTAAATTTTATGACTGATAGCTATAACAACGTAGTTATCAAATTACCAGCAACAGATTCTACAAAACCAATGATGGCATTGTCATCACATATGGACGTAGTTGGAGATGATTCACCTGTTACACCAACTCTAGACGGAGATTTTATCCACGCAAATAATAGAACTCTTGGTGGTGATGACAAATTTGGCATGTCTGCAGCGTTAAAATTATTAAAAGATACGAAAAATTCTGATATGAAACACGGCGGACTTGAAGTTGTATTCACACGTGACGAAGAAAATGGAATGAGCGGTATTCATAACTTTGATTTCAACAATCTTGAATCAAAATATGTAATAGTTTGTGATGCAGATGAATTCGGTGTTTTACAAGTTTCAGGTGCAAGTTATTGCAACGGTCATGTCGAAATTAATTGCAAAGGTGGTCACTCAGGTATTGAAATTGCTGATAAAACAAAACCAAATGCAGCAAAATTGATTGCCGAATTATGTAATGAAATTCCACAAGGTGTTTATTATGCAGATGAAACTGGCGTTGTAACATCAATCAACCTTGGCGGTATCAAAGCCGGCGACATTAAGGTTACAAACGTGTTAAACCCACATGCAGAAGCTTCATACTCAATTCGTAGTGCTGATTTAGCAAAAGAAAATGAATTAATTGCCAAAGTTATGAAAATTGTTGAAGAATTTAACAAAAAATATGATGGAATAGCGAAGGCTGATGCAGTATTTAAACAAAAAATGCCAGCTTTTGAAAAATCAAATGATACGTACATTCCAGAAGTTTTTGAAAAAGCAGCTAAAAAACTTGGCGTAAAATATGAAATAAATTCATTCCACGCAGGAGCTGAAACACATATTTATTGCCAACACAAAAACGCTAAAGGTGAAACATTCATCCCATTCTTGTTGGGACTTGCAGACCTTTATAATATGCATTCAGCTGATGAAAAAATTGATTACAAAAGCTTCTTGAAAGGCTATGATTTACTAAAGGAATTTTTCTTCGAGTTCAACAAATAAATCAACAACCTTAGAATGAATATTTTCAATTGAATCGACCGAGTTAATTACTTTAACTCGGTTTGGTTCTTTCTTAGCTATTTCTAAATAGCCATTACGAACTCTTTCAAAAAACTCTTTGCCAGCAGATTCCATTCTATCTTTTTCTTTTCCAACTCTTGCCATAGATGTTTCTACATCAATATCAAAAACAAAAGTTAAATCAGGTTTTAAACCGCTAGTGGCAATGTTATTTAGCATGTTAATTCTATCAACATCAAGCTGTCTTCCATAACCTTGATATGCAACTGACGAATCAGTATGTCTATCAGAAATTACTATTTTACCAGCCTCAACGTTTTTCTTTACAATTACATCAACATTTTGAGCTCTGTCAGCTAAAAATAAAAAAGACTCACAAACAGGTGAAACTTCACCATCATAATTTAATAATAAAGCTCTAATCTTTTCCCCTAAACCTATGCAACCTGGTTCACGAGTAAGAATAACTTCATAGCCCTTCTTTTGCAAATAATCTACCAACAAATTAATTTGTGTAGTTTTTCCGCAACCGTCTTGCCCCTCAAATGTGATAAACATACCTTTTTTCATAACATACTCCTAAAATTAATATAAAAAAAGACGGGAACGTTTGTTCCCGTCTTTTAGTTTGAAATTATTAGCCAACAACTTCTCTAACTTCTGTAGCTAAGTTTTTAGCATCTAATTTGATACCAGGACCCATTGTTGTAGTCAAGTAAACTGACTTAACATAAGTACCTTTAGCTGAAGCAGGTTTAGCTCTTAAAATTGCATCTGCAAGAGTTGCAAAGTTTTTAACTAAATCTTCTTCAGAGAATTCAATTTTACCGATAGGGCAGTGAATCATACCTTGTTTATCAGCTCTGAATTCAACTTTACCAGCTTTAGCATCTTTAACTGCTGCAGCTACGTCTAAAGTAACAGTACCTGTTTTTGGGTTTGGCATCAAGCCTTTAGGACCTAAAACACGACCTAATTTACCAAGCATACCCATACAATCAGGTGTAGCAATTAATGTATCGAATTCGAACCAACCACCTTCGATTTTTTCAATAATTTCTTCAGCACCTGCTGCATCAGCACCTGCGTTTAACGCTTCAGTTGCTTTAGCACCTTTTGCGATAACACAAACTCTAACTGTTTTACCAAGACCAGCTGGTAATACAGTTGTTGAACGTACTTGTTGGTCAGCGTGTTTAACTTCGATACCTAAACGCATGTGACATTCAACTGTTTCGTTAAATTTAGAAACTTCACTTGAAATTTCTTTTAATTTTTTAATAGCTTCAACAGCAGAAGATGGTTGTTCAAACCCTTCTAGCATTTCAGCCATTTTCTTTTGTTTTTTTGTTAATTTTGCCATTTTAAATTTTCCTTTCGTGGTATTAACGGACTAATAAGTCCTTCCAGTCTTAAGTATAACTATTCTTTAACAGTTACACCCATAGCTCTACATGAGCCTTTAATCATCTCAACTGCTGCGTCCATTGTTGTTGCATTCAAATCGTTCATTTTAATTTTAGCGATTTCTTCCAATTGAGCTCTTGTGATTTCACCAACTTTTTCCTTGTTAGGAGTTGATGAACCTTTAGGAATATTTAATGCTTTTTTAATTAACACTGGAGCTGGTGGTGATTTGATGATAAAAGAGAAACTTCTATCTTCATAAACATCAATAATAACAGGGATAATATAACCTGCTTGAGATTCAGTTTTAGCATTGAATTGCTTACAAAAATCCATGATGTTAACACCGTGTTGACCTAATGCTGGACCAACTGGTGGTGATGGATTAGCTTTACCGGCTTGAATTTGAAGCTTAATTTTGCCTACTACTTTTTTTGCCATTTTTATTTTTCCTTTCTGTGGTCAAACGGGGACTTTCCCCTTCCACTCATTATAATTTTTGAATTTGTTTGTATTCTAATTCAACTGGAGTTTCACGTCCAAAGATTGAAACGTTAGCACGTAATTTTGCTTTATCTGGATAAACTTCTGTGATTTCACCAACGAATTCAGCAAATGGTCCAGAAATAATACGTACTTGATCACCAGCTTTAACGTCAAGTTCAATTTTTTGGACTTGAGAATCTGTTCTGTGAATAATTCTTTTGATTTCACTTTCTTTAGCTGGGATAGGTTTTTTAGCTGAACCTACGAATTTTGTAACACCTGATGTGTGTCTTACTACATACCAGCTGTCTTCGTCCATAATCATTTCAACTAAAACATAACCTGGAAATATTTTTTCATCTTTTTCTTGTTTCTTTCCACCTTTAACTTGAGTAACAGTTTTTTGTGGAACTTCAATTCTAAAGATTTTATCTGACATATTCATATATTCGATACGTTTTTCAAGGTTAACTTTAACTTTGTTTTCGTAACCAGAATATGTGTGAACGATATACCAACGTTTTTTGTTATCTTTTTTAGCAGGTTTATCGTTAGCAGTTTCAACTGGAGCAACTGGTGCTTCTTCAACAGGAGTTTCTGCTTCTGTGTCAACAGCATCAACTGTTTCTTCTACTAATTCTTCATTTATATTTTTATCTGTCATAAATCCACCTAATTATTTGATAGGTATTAAACCTAAAAGTCCTTTAAAAACTAAGTCAATAAGATAAACGCTAATTGTAAAAATAGCAACAATAGCAACTACAAACGCAGTTTCAGCGATAACCTGATTTTTCTCTGGCCAAATAATTTTGCTCCACTCAGATTTAACACCTTTAAAATAAGTAACTATAGATTCAATTGTATTATTCATCTTAAAAACCTTTAAATTTAACGACTCGCGCCCTGAAGGACTCGAACCCTCGACATCCGGTTTTGGAGACCGACGTTCTACCAACTGAACTAAGGACGCTCTTGTCGTATTCTAAAAACTATTTTGTTTCTTTGTGTACTGTGTGTCTTTGACAACGAGAACAGTATTTTTTCAATTCTAATCTTTCTTTAATATTTTTTTTGTTTTTAACTGTTGTGTAGTTTCTTTCTTTGCATTCTTCACAAGCTAGAACTACCATTTTGTCTACTCTGCCTTTGATGCCCATAATAATTTTCCTTATTTTTTCATATTAAAATATACCGCATATGCGGTCACAATACTATCATAAAATAAAAACAATAAAATGCAAATATATTGTAAATATTATTTAAAAAAGTCGTCTAAATTTTCTTTTTTCGCTTTTAAAAGTTCTTCTCTAGCGGTTTGTTCAAGTTGTTCTTTCTTTAAATTTTCAGTATTCCAAATTTGAAGAAGTTCTGTATAAATAGAACCTCTTTTTAACCATTTTTTTATATGTTTAGGATCTTGCCCTAAAGAACCATAAATCAAATCCCCTGATTCAAGCGAAATTACACCTTCTGAAATACCAATTCTCACAACGATATGAGGAACATGAAATCTATCTAAATCCATAGAGATTTTAAGATTATTATATCTATGCTTGTCAGTATGTTTATTAGATGGACCTGAGAGTTCATCAATAATAAAATCTTTTAGCATGTTTGAATATCTGTACAAACTATCAACCATAATAGCCTCATTAATTGTTTAAACTGTGAATTGGTGCAGGAATTCTGCCACCTCTATTTACAAAAGCTTCAGGCGAAAGATTATTTATTGGCATAATTGGAGCTTCACCTAATAAGCCACCCCATCTTACAATATCACCAACTTTTTTATCAGGTACAGGAATAACTCTAACTGCAGTTGTTTTCTTATTAATCATACCAATTGCCATTTCATCAGCTATGATACCTGAAATAACATCTTCCGATGTATCACCTGAAATTGCAATCATGTCCAAACCAACGGAACAAACAGAAGTCATAGCTTCAAGCTTGTCAAACGTTAGATGTTTAAGTTTTGCTGCCTCAATCATACCAGCATCTTCTGAAACAGGAATAAATGCTCCTGAAAGCCCCCCAACATGTGAGCTTGCCATAATACCGCCTTTTTTAACAGCATCATTAAGCATTGCTAAAGCAGCAACAGTACCATGAGCCCCAACATCTTCTAAACCCATAGCTTTAAAAATACCAGCGACACTATCACCAATAGCTGGAGTTGGAGCAAGAGATAAATCAATCACACCAAATGGAATATTTAATCTTTTAGCCATATCTCGACCAACAAGTTCCCCTGTTGTAGTAATTTTATAAGCAATCTTTTTAATAGTATTTGCAAGTTCGCTCATATTAGCTTTTTTGTCTAATCTTTCAATTGCAGCTCTTACAACCCCTGGACCTGATACACCAACGTTTAATGCACACTCAGGTTCACCATAACCGCAAAATGCACCGGCCATAAATGGATTATCCCCAGGAACATTACAAAAACTTACTAATTTTGCAGCACCTAAACCATCTTTATCTTTTGTAAGCAAAGCTGCTTTTTTAACAATACCCGCCATTTTTAGAACGGCATCCATATTAATACCGGCTTTTGAGCTTGCAAGGTTTACTGAAGAACAAACCTTATCAGTACATGCAAGAGCTTCTGGAATTGCCTCAATTAATGCTTCGTCCCCTCTTGTGCAACCTTTTTCAACAAGAGCAGAAAAACCACCTACAAAATCTACGTCAACTTCTTTTGCTGCATCATCAAGAGTTTTTGCAATTTTAACGTAATCGTAGTTTTTACAAGCCTCTCCAACAAGTGATATTGGAGTAACAGAAATTCTTTTATTACAAATAGGAATAGAGTATTCGTTTTCAAAATCATTTGCATAAGCTACAAGATTTTTTGCATATTTTAAAATCTTATTATGAATATTTTCACAAAGTCTATCAACATCGTCAGTTATACAATCTCTCAAGCTTAGAGCCAGCGTAACTGTTCTAATATCAAGATTATATAGTCTAATCATATCAATAGTTTCCAATACAAAAGATTCGTTAATTACGTTCATACAAATACCCCTATAAAATTTATTAAAATTATAACACAAATTTTGCAAAGAAAAATAACTTTGGTATATAATAACAATATATATAATAAGGAGTACAAAAATGAAAGTTTTATTTGCAGCCGCAGAAGTAGCACCATTTTCAAAAGTTGGTGGATTAGCAGACGTTATGGGAAGTATGCCAAAATTTTTGGAAAAGAAAGTTGATATGGCAATTTTCACACCGTTACACGGAAGCATTGATAGAGAAAAATTTGGTATCAAAAAAATGGAAGGTATGGAAATGTGGATAGATTTTCAATACCAACCACAAAGATTTAATTTATATACATGCAAAATGCCTGGTACAAAAATTGATATGTACTTTGTAGAAAACGAATGGTATTTCAGCTGTTTCAAAGATGTTTATCCAAGAAACCTAGACCCTCGTTATGAACACGAAAGATATATCGCGTTTTCATTAGCAGTAATGGAATATGCTAAAAAATTAAACTTTAAGCCAGACATTATTCACACAAACGATTGGCATACAGCTATGATTCCTGTATATGTTCACAGTAATTATAGATATGACGATTTCTTTAAAAACGCAAAAACGGTATTCCAAATCCACAACTTAGCATACCAAGGCATTTGGTTTGATGATGTTCTTGATTTTGCGAATATGAGAAAAGACATTGTTTATAACGAATTTGGGGTAGAACACTTTGGACGTGTAAACTGGGTAAAAGGTGCAATCAACTATTCTGATAAAATCTTAGTTGTATCACCAAAATACGCAGAAGAAATTTTAACACCAGAATTTGGTGAAGGCATGGATTACACATTAAGATGTCAACAACACAAAATCGTAGGTATCTTAAATGGTATCGATTACACTGCCTTTGACCCTAAAAAAGATAAAGCTATCGCTAAAAATTATGACGTTCGCTCATTAATTAGCGGTAAAGCTGAAAACAAAAAGAAAGTAATGGAATATTTCTCATTAAAATACAATGAAGAAAGACCTTTAATTGCAATGGTTTCAAGATTAGTAGACCAAAAAGGTTTAGACTTAATCAGAGCTGCAGAAGACGAATTAAAAATGATTCCAGCAGACTTTGTATTCCTAGGTTCAGGTGACAAAAACTTAGAAAACCTATTAATTTGGTTATCAAATAATACTCCAAACATCAGAGCACACATCGGATACGATGCAAAACTTGCAAATTTGATGTACGCAGGTTCTGATATGTTCTTAATGCCATCAAAATTTGAACCATGTGGTTTAAGTCAATTAATTGCTATGAGATACGGTTCATTACCTATCGTAAGAGCAACAGGTGGTCTTGATAACACAGTTGTTGGTACTCCGCAAGAAGATGCTACTGGTTTCAAATTCTGGAGATACAATCCATGGGATATGAAAGAAGCTATTTACTACGCAATTAGCGTTTACCACAACAAAAAAGCATTTAACCAAATGCAAAAGAACGCTATGAAAGCTGATTTCAGCTGGAAAGTAAGCTCAGAAAAATACATGGATATGTATAGAGAATTATTAGGTAAATAATAATTAATCAAAAATATTTTGAAAAATTGCCCATGCTAGGGCAATTTTTTTTTGCAAAAATACTTTATTATAATATCAATTTACTTATTTAGGTGTGTGTTAAATGAATATTTCATCAATTCAAGGGGTCAATTTTGCACCTCAAACACGTAATGTACAAAACAAACCTGTTACTTCCCCAATACAAAAGAGAGATAACAAACTAGATGTCATGGCTTATTTGAATAATGTTGGTAGACAAAATTTTGTCAAACCTAACATGCAAAAGTCAATGGCAATTTCATTTACAGGCTGGTCACCTGAAGCTCACAACAAGCAAACAATTGAGCAAATGGTAAAAGTTATTAAAGACCCATCAGTTAAAAAGATAGCTGTTTCAGGTCACACATCACCTGATGGTGATAGTTTTGGTACAACCTTTGCTATGGCTAACTTAATTAACCAAGCAACAGGTAAAAAAGTAGATTTATTTGTATTCGGTGATAAATTCCCATCACATTATGATTATTTAAATACAAATCCTGATATTAACGTAATTGTTCATAAACCAGGCAAAAAAGAAAAGGCAGAAGAATGTGCTCAAAAATACGGACAATACGATTTAGCAATTTCATGCGACTGCTCAGAAACAAAACTTATGGCAGCAGATTACAGAAAAGGAGTCATGAATAAAGCAAAATATAGCATGAAAATTGACCACCACCCATATAAAGAAGAATACGATCCAAAAACAGATAAGACATATAACAATAAATTTGCAAAAACAGCCAACTTAATTGATAGCACAATGCCAGCCGCAGCAGAAATTGCAATGCAATTTGTTGAACCTTTAGGCTTAAAACCTGAAAATCTAAGAAAAGAAACAAAAGATGCAATGTTTACAGGCATGCTAACAGATACTGGATGTTTTAAATATGCAAATACTCCAATGACATTTGAAGATGCTGCATTACTTATGAAAGCTGGCGTTAACAACAGAGAAGTTAACCTAAATGCTATGGGCAACACTCCTCAAGTCGTTTTAGATGCTGAAAAAACAGCCTTGAGTAAAATTAAATACTCAGATAATGGAAAAATTGCTTACTTTATTGAAGATGAAGACATCAAGAATGTTAAAAAAGCTTGCCGAGAAGCCGGTTATGGACAAGAAGGAAAAGACGCAGTAAAAGATGTATGCGGTAGACTCCCTGAACTTGAGGGTGTAGAAGTTGGATTTAAGGTTGCAGAATTTGGCACAAAAGCTGCATTTTCGATTAGAAGCAGAAGTTTTGACGTTTCAAAAATCGCACAAAAATACCAAGGTGGCGGACACAAAAACGCAGCAGCATTTTCAATAGACAAAGCCGGCAGAACAACAGAACAAGTTGTTGCAGATTTAATTAAAGAATTAAATACTGCTATGGATGAAAAGAAAGCCTAAACACAATAACACATAAAACACTAAAAATGAGCAATCGAAAGGTTGCTCATTTTTTCTGCTTGAAATTTTAGTATTTTTATTATTTAATAGTTTTACTGCGAGGGAAACCTTGCTAGTCTTAAAGAAAGTGGGACAATTTTTATTGTCAAAAGAAATTAAATTAGCTAAATATGCAGGTTTTTGTTACGGCGTAAAGAGAGCCGTTTTAACTGCTAAGAAATTAAAAGAAGAAAACCCAAATAAAAAGGTTTGCATTTTTGGTGAACTAATTCATAACGCAGATGTTATTCGTGAATTAGAAAATCTTGGCATTGTAACTTTGTACGAAATACCTGAACATGTTGAAAACGCAATTTGCATTATTAGAAGTCACGGAGCAACTCCAGAGATTTTAAAACAATTAGAAGACGCTGGATTTGAAATTCATGACCTTACTTGCCTTGACGTTAAAAAAGTTCAACAAAAAGCAATGGAACTTGTTAAAGATAACTATTTTCTTGTAATTGTTGGAAAAGCTGAACATCCTGAAGTTATGGCAATAAAAGCTCACGCCGAACAATTTGGAAAAGACATTTTAGTTGCAAGTTCAGTTGAAGAATTAAAACAACACGAGGAAACATTAAAACCTCATCAAAAAATTGGCGTAGTTGTTCAAACAACACAAAGAATGGAAACTTTGAATAAAATTGTTGAATACCTACTTTCAATCTCAAAAGAATTAAAAATCTATAACACAATATGTTTAAGCACAAGTCATAGACAAAACGAGGCAAGAGAATTGGCTAAAGAAAACGACTTAGTTTTAGTTGTAGGCTCAAAAAAGAGTGCGAACACAACTCACTTGGCAGAAATTTTAACAGACTTAGCAAAAACAATTCATATCGAAAACGCAGACGAACTAGAAAAATACAAGGATATTATAGACTCGTCTAAAAAAATAGCAGTAACAGCAGGTGCATCAACACCTGATTACATCATAGAAAACGTAATTAATACTATTAAAGGAGGCAAATAATTATGGCAGAAAAAACTATGGACGAATTTGAACAATTGTTGGAAGAAACATTTTCAAAAAGTTACTCTGTAGCTGATATCGTAGAAGGTACAGTAATCAGAAAAGAAGCTGACGGTTACTTAGTAAGCGTTAAAGGTATTAAAACAGAAGCTTACTTACCAAATAAAGAAGTTGCAAGCTCTGATGAAGAAGCAGAAGAACTTCAAATTGGTGATGTAAGAGAATTTTATGTATTAAAAGAAGAAAACGACGACGAAGCAATGCAATTATCATTAAAGAGAATCGCATTTGCACAAAGCTGGGCACAACTTAACGATGCTAAAGTTAATGGTGATACAATCCTTGCAAAAGTTGTATCTATCGTTAAAGGTGGCGTGTTAGTAGACGTTGCTGGCTTAAAAGGTTTCATCCCATCAAGCCAACTAAGAACTGGTACTCCATTTGAAGGTTTAATCGACCAAAAAATCGAAGTTAAAGTTCTTGAAGCTGATCCAAAGAAAAACAAACTTATCTTATCTCAAAGAATGGCAGTTGCTGAACAACGTAACCAAGTTGTTGACAATGTAATTTCATCATTAGAAGAAGATATGGTTGTAAAAGGTAACGTTGTAAGAATCACAGATTTCGGTGCATTCGTAGACATCAACGGTATTGATGGATTATTACCAATCTCTGAAATTTCTTGGCAAAGAATTAAACACCCATCAGATGTATTAACATTGGGTGACAATATTGAAGTTAAAATCATCAAGATTGATAACGACTTAAAAAGAATTTCATTAAGCTTAAAGAGAATGAGCGAAAACCCATGGTTACAAATCGAAGGTAAATTTGAAGAAGGTCAAATCATTAAAGGTACAGTTAATAAAGTTGTAAGCTTTGGTGCATTCATCAATATCTTCCCAGGAGTTGAAGCTTTACTTCCAGTAGCTGAAATTTCAGATGAAAACGTTAATCCATTCAATATGTTCAAAGTTGGTGACGAAATTGAAGTATTAATCAAAAAATTCACACCACAAGAACACAGAATTGCATTAAGCATTAAAGACATCCAAAAATAAGAGCTAATCTTATAAATAAAGAAGGCGGAGTTATTAAGAATTATAATAATTCCGTCTTTTTTAATGTTTTAAACTTCTCAAAATGTGGAATATTACAAATGTAACACTCATATAAAAAGTGAAGTGAACAATGCCCCAAGTTTTGTTATTAAATAAGGACAATCAACCACTCCAATATACAAGTTGGAAGCGTGCAGTTGTACTATTATTAAAAGGCAAGGCAGAAGTTGAAGAAAAGATTAAACGTATTGAAGATTATATTAAAGTTGGGGAATACTATATTCCTAAATGCATACGATTAAAAGAACAAATGGCAATTCCTACTAAGGAATTGCCATTTTCACGCACAAATATATTTAAGAGGGATAACTATACGTGCCAATATTGTGGAAAACATCTTGAAAAAGACGAATTGACGATTGACCACGTATTTCCAAAATCAAGATTTGGTCCTGATATTTGGGAGAACTTGGTTACTTGTTGCAAGGAATGTAACCAAAAGAAAGCTAATAGAACACCCAAAGAAGCTCACATGAAACTATTAAAACGACCAGTAAGACCAACAATAGACGATTTGGATATGAGTGCGTAAATACCCTCACCCTAGCCCTCTCCCACTTCATGGGCGAGGGAACAAGAAAGCCACCTTATTTAAATGAAACGATGACGGTTAGACAAATGTGGGTTTATATTTAGAATACCCTCACCCTAACCCCGCTTAGTTGTTGCCGATAAATGAGTCTACGTGTTTTGCTTCGCAACAGCACTTCGCTCTCTGGCAACAATCCGCTCACCCACTTCATG
>ERZ808275.136-NODE-136-length-43114-cov-4.148494_pt1 | contig 43114 bp, 45 predicted proteins | sample MGYA00520894_ERZ808275 | MGnify/ENA primary metagenome ERZ808275 (study PRJEB31516, sample SAMN03275598) | gut metagenome | biome: mammalia-associated habitat; material: feces | host: Papio cynocephalus | place: Kenya | collected 2012-08-03 ... | reverse complement strand
ACAAAGTTAGAAAAGAACCTTTAAGAGTTATCTTAAACGGTTTAGGTAAAGATGCAGCTTACATCATCTCAAGAATCAACGGTTTTACATCAGTTGAAACTGAATATGATTACAAAACTGGCGAATTAAAAATCGTTAGCGAAAAAGCATTCTCAAACGGCGAAAGAGCACAAGTAAGATGCTATGGTGCTGATGATGTAAACGAAGGTGTTGCAATCATGATTAAAGAAGGTGTTGATGTTTCTATTACAGGTAACTCAACTAACCCAACTCGTTTCCAACACCCAGTTGCTGGTACTTACAAAAAATGGTGCTGGGAAAATGGTAGAAAATACTTCTCAGTAGCTTCAGGTGGTGGTACAGGTAGAACACTTCACCCAGATAACGTAGCTGCTGGTCCAGCTTCTTATGGTATGACAGATACTATGGGTAGAATGCACGGTGATGCTCAATTCGCTGGTTCATCTTCAGTTCCTGCTCACGTAGAAATGATGGGTGTAATCGGTATGGGTAACAACCCAATGGTAGGCGCAACAGTTGCATGTGCCGTTGCAGTTGCAAAAGCTATGGCATAGTCTTAGCAATTAAATAACTTTTACGGTGGGGTGATTGAAAAATCACCCCACCGTTTTGTTATTTAATAGGTTTCTCATTAATAAGTTTAATTACTCTACAATCCAACCACCGCCAAGTAAATAGCCATGTTCTAAATCATACCAAACAGCCGCTTGTCCTGGGGTAACAGAATAAACAGGTTCTTCAAATGTCATAACTGCCGTATTATCTGATAATTCGACATGTGCTTTTACAAAAGGCATATTATATCTGATTTTTGTCATAACATCAAAAGAATTTTCTTCAAAAGGGAATGTTTTATGTGCATTTTCTAGCTTTAATGTTGATTTGTAGGCATTTTTCTTTTCTCCAACATAGACTGTGTTTGTATTTGAATCTATTTTTATCACATACAATGGGTTTGGAGTTCCGCCTATATCAAGCCCTTTACGTTGTCCAATTGTGTATTGATAGCACCCAGAGTGTTCACCAAGCTTTTTACCAGTTTCAATATCAATAAAATCGCCTTTTTTCTTGCCAATTGTTTCAAAAAGATAATCTCGTAATGTTTTCGGTTTTTGGATAAAACAGATGTCTTGAGAATCTTTCGCCGATTTTGAAGGTAAATCATTTTCTTCTGCAATCTGACGAATTTGTGATTTTTCGTACTCATAAAGTGGAAACAACGTTTTTGAGAACTGTTCTTGAGTTAGACTGAAAAGGAAGTATAATTGGTCTTTTCGAGGGTCTTTTGCTGGTGCCATTGTGTAATAATCACCGATTTTGGTGATGTTAGCGTAATGACCAGTTGCAAAGTAATCACAATCAAGTGTATTTATTGCGTAATCGAAGATTTCGCCCCATTTAATCCTCTTATTGCACATGGCGCAAGGGTTTGGAGTCTTGCTTTCTAAGTAAGATTTATCAAAATAATCAATAACTTTTTCTTTAAATTTATCGCTCAAATCTAGTATATACAATGGTATTCCGATTTTATCAGCAACGGCTTGAGCATTTTTACAAACTTGTTCAGCACCTTCTGAATTAGTCATTTTGCCTGTAATTCCAACAACATCATAACCTTGTTGCTTTAATAATAATGCGGTTACACTACTATCTACGCCACCACTCATTGCTACTGCGACTTTTTTCATGTTTTATTTGCTACTTCCGTTTAAAAATGCTTCTTCTCCAGCTTCAGTAAGTCTGTATTCCATTGCTGAAGGAATATTTGTGTAATTTGGTAAACATTCAACAAGCCCTTTGTCAATAGCTTCTTGTAATACAGAGCTATCAATTACTTCATGCATGTTTTCCATTAATTTTGCATTTACCAATTTTAATGTAAATCTGTCAAGACGTTCAAATTCAGATAAATAGTAAGCTGTAACGATTAAATAGTCTAGTTTTTCTGTAATATTCTTAACCTTGATAACTTTTAAAAATCTGTCATCTTGTTTTTCTCTAACGTTTGTTACAGGTTTTGCCATAGATTTTTGTAAAAAGGCATCAAAATCGTTGTTTTCGCCTAATTTTTGTTCAGGTTCTTCTGGTTGAGTTAACTGAATATCATTGATGGTAGCAGGTTTGCTATATAATTCAGAAATTTCTTCTTTTACAGCTTCTTCTTTTGCTACAACTTCTTCTACACCGTGTTTAAATTCTTCTTTTTTCGCATCGTTTTCTTTTTTGCGAGCTTCAGCTTCCATTTCGGCTTTATATTCCTGAATTATACGTTGAGATTCTCTGTCAATTTCGTTTTGTTCAGGGTTTTCAATGATAAGTTCAGTTGCTTCTTCTATTATTTCTGGTGTTTGGATTGTTTCTTCAATATTTTCTTCTGCAGGTTTATTTTCTTCAACCTCAGTAACAACAGGTTTTTCAGCCTTTGGTAATGGAGCTGCCATTAAACCTTTTTCAATTTTTTCTTGGTTATAAGCCCATACAGAGGCGCATGTTACCCAAATTTGAAATTGGCGTTCCATTGATTCTTTATCTGTTGTGACATATTCTAAAAAAACATCGTCTTTTTTAAATGTAAAAGTGTACTTTGGCATAATAGTTCCTGTCTAAGTTGATTTTATTGCGTTTAAGCCTTATTGTAATTATACAATTCGACTATTTTTGAAGTAAATCTTCTCTCCATTTGTTAAGTTGTTCTTCAACAAATTCCAAGTCATCAGACTTTAATTCAATTTCGATTTCACCTTTTTTCATTTTAAATACGTATTCGTGCATACTTCCTCCTCAATTAATTCTTAATAATAGTGTATATTAAAACTAAAAAATTTCAAAGCTATTAATAAAAGTTTAACGTTTTTGAAACATTTATTGTAAAAAAACATCTTATATTTAATAAATGTGCAATAATATATATATTGGATAAAGGGAAATTAATTTATGAATAGAACATTTGGAAGAATTTTATTAACAGTTTTGACGTTAGCGTTCTTGGTAATGGGTGTTAATACTGCTAGAGTGATGGCATACAGCCCTTGCGATTTATATGATATGGTTTGGAAATTGGTTAACAACAAGTTTGTAGATCAAACAAATAATAATCAAGATTGGACAAGATGGCGTCATAAATATGACAGCAAAATACAAACAAATGAAGATGCTTACATGGCTATAAATACCATGTTAGCAAGCTTAAATGATCCTTATACAAGATTTTTAGATCCTAAAGAGTTTGCAGAAGAACAAAACAGTATGAAAGGTTCTTTGAAAGGTATTGGTACTCAAATTTCTGTTAAGGAAGGTCAGTTGTATGTAGTTGAACCAATCGAAAATTCTCCAGCGCAAAGAGCTGGTATTCAAGCTGGCGATGAAATTATGGAAATTAACGGTGAAAGCACAAAGGGCATTACTGTTGATAAAGCTGCTGATAAAATTAGAGGTGAAAAAGGTACTACTGTAACTCTTTTAATCAAGCGTAAAAACGTTGAAAAACCTATCACATTCAACATTGTAAGAGATGAGGTTGAAGTTAAGGTTGTGACTACAAAACCTCCAATTGAAACAAAAATTCCTGACAATATTCAATACATTAGACTAAGCTCATTTTTAAGTAAAAATGCTGGTAGTGAAATTGGAGAAATTATCCTAAAAAGTCGCAATAAAGATGGTTATATCTTAGATTTACGTTCAAATCCAGGTGGATTACTTTCAAATGCAGTTCTAATTGCAGATATGCTTATGCGCGATAGCGTTATTGTAAGTACTGTTGACCGTGAAGGTTACAAAGAAACAGCAAGAGCAGGTAGAGAATTGTTAACACAAAAACCTGTAGTTGTACTTGTTAATAAAGGTTCAGCATCTGCAAGTGAAATTCTTTCTGGCGCATTGAAAGAAAACGAAAGAGCTACAATTGTTGGTACTCAAACATTTGGTAAGGGTATTGTTCAAGAAATTAACAAGTTGCCAGAAGGTTCTGCAGTTCACATTACAATTCAACATTACTTAACTCCAAATGGTAATGATATCCACAAAAAAGGTATTACACCTGATGTTGTGGTAGAAATTAAAGATGAAGATATAACAAACAAAAATGATGTTCAACTTAAAAAAGGTATTGAAGTTTTAGAACAAAAAATCAGTAAAAATTAGTAATAAAAATGCAAAAAGAGTGGATAGTTGCAAAAACAGATAACAGTGAAAAGTCTTTGATAGAAAGACTTTTAGCTGTGCGCGGGATTACTACAAAAACAGATATAAAAGAATTTTTAAATCCATTAGAGATGAAATTAACAGAGCCAACTGTTTTTGTTGACATGGCTAAAACAGTGGATAGACTTTCTAAAGCGATTGATGAAAAACAAAAAATACTTGTGTATGGAGATTTTGATGCAGACGGTATCACTTCTACATCAGTTTTATTAAAAACTTTAAAGCATTTAGGTGCGGAAGTTGATTACTATATACCTGATAGAGAAACAGAAAGTCACGGTATGAACACAAAAACACTAGTAAAACTAATGACCTCTAAAAAGCCAAAAGTCATGATTACAGTAGATTGTGGTGTTAGCAATGTTGAAGAAGTTAAATTTTTAAAGAGTTTTGGTGTAGATATAATAATTACAGACCACCATGAAGCGCCAGATGAGCTACCTCCAGCATTTGCAATTATTAATCCAAAGGCTCAAAATTCTTTAGACGAAAAATTACAAGCAAAAAAGATTAAAATGCTTACATACCTTGCTGGGTGTGGTGTTGCTTTGAAGGTTGCGCAAGCTATTTTAAATCATTATAACAAACCAGAATTTATATTAGAACTTTTACCATTAGTTGCTTTAGGTACAATTGCAGATATAGTACCACTTTTAGGTGAAAATAGATATTTTGTGACAAAAGGATTGGAACTTATATCAAAAGGTCAACATTATGGATTGGCAAGGCTTTTAGACAGTGCTGGTTATAATATAGAAAATGGAATTACATCTGAAAATATTGCTTTTGGAGTTGCTCCACGAATTAATGCAACAGGTCGTTTAGACAATGTTGATACAGCTTTAAAACTTTTGTTATCAGATAATAAAACAGAAATTGAAATGGCTGTTCAAACCTTGAATGAATTAAATAAAATTCGTCAAAACCTTTGTGAAACAACATTTTTAGAAGCGGATGAAATGTACCAAAAAGAAGGAACTGATAATAACGCAATTGTTTTATTTAGTAACAACTGGAACATTGGTATAATCGGGATTGTGGCATCAAAGTTTGTAGAAAAGTACTATAAACCTACTTTTATTATGAATTACAATTCTGAAACTCAACAATTTAGATGTTCTGCAAGAAGTGTAAAAGGTATAAATTTATACGAAGTTTTAGATGCCAATTCTGAATTATTCGACGGTTTTGGTGGTCACGAAATGGCTGCAGGATTTGCGTTTAGCGGTAATATTGAGCAGTTTAATGTAGTTAAAAACGCATTAGAAAAAACTATATCGGAAGTTTTGGGTGATAAAATCCTTAAACCTTTTGTAAATATTGACTTAGAGTTAGATGAAAAGGATTTAGATTTAACTTTGGTAGATGAAATCTCTAAATTAGAGCCATTTGGTGCATCAAATCCTTCTCCAGTTTTTGCTGTAAAAGATTTTAGGCTAAAAGAAAAAACATTAATGGGTGAAAATAAAAATCATTTAAGATTGAAAGTTCAGGGTAAAGATGCTCAGTATACTTGTGTTTGGTGGTCAAGAGGAGATATTTCCTTAGTGCCAGACGACAAATTGGATATAGCATTTTCACCTAAAATTAACACTTTCAGAGATGTTACAAGTCTGCAATTAATGATTGAAGACATACACAGCGAAAATTTAAAAGAAGAAAAAGTCGAAAACCCAAATGCAGTAAAAGTTTTTGACCATAGAAATAAAACAAATCTTTTGCCTCAGGTTGAAGATTATGTTAAAACTTCAAAAATGAATATTCTTGTTTTTGCTGAAAATAAGGTAATTATAGATTTATTAAAACCATACAAGTCTTTAACAGAGCTAATTATCAATAGAGAAACACTGAAAAAAGCTGATAGTATAATGTTTTTTGATTATCCGCCAAGTGAAGAATTATTTGACAGTATCATTGAAACAGTTAATCCTCGTCATATTCACTATATGCCTTGTAGTTTTACAAAATTTGATGAGCATGACATAATTAAAACTCTTTCTGGTATGGTGAAATATACATGTAACAATAGAAATGGCGAATTTGACCTTGCAAAAAGTGCATCATTCTTAGGTTTAACTATTGATTGTATTGAATGTTTATTAGATATTTTAGAGCAATGTAAGATGATTAAAATTGCCGAAAGAAATATAGATAATTATAAAGTAGAATTTGTTGGAAATGTAGAATTATCACATATTACAGGCTGTGTTCAATATAAAGATTTTAAAGATTTATTGTCAGAAATTGAAGATTGTAGAAACGCATTTTTGACTAAAGATGTAGGATAATTAGCCAATTGTCGGATTTTAAGTGAAATTTTTTGACTAAAATATTTGTTATTATGGTTAATTTAGATTGGTATCATTCTCTTAATTTACCCGCAGGAACACCTCCAGATTGGATTTTTGCTCCAGTGTGGATAATCTTGTATTTGATGATTTTTGCATCATTTTTAGTTTTTATTTCCACAAAAAGTCTATCTAAAAAGTTTGTCGCACTTTCATTTTTTGTAATGCAATTGCTGTTAAATTTCTTTTGGAGTTCTATATTTTTTGGCTTAAAAGATATACTAAATGCTTTATGGGTAATATTATTAATGTGGATTTTCCTCGCTATAACACTGTATGAATTTTATAAAATTTCAAAACCAGCATTTTATTTGCTTATTCCATATTTTTTGTGGGTAACATACGCATTATATTTGAACTCTTCAATATATTTGATAAATCCTTAAATCCTCTGTTTTACCTAAATATTGCTGTTTTTATTCATAAAAATGACTAATTATGCTAGAATTTCTACTATAAGAAGGAAATTTTTATGAAAAAATTAATATATTTATTTACCTTATTAGTTATAATTTCTGTACCTGTATGTATTGCAGCTCCAGCTACAACTACAACAACTACGACAACAAAATCTTCAACTGGAACAGGTACTATTACAACAACTCAAACAAGTACAATGCAGAATGGTTATAAAACAACTGAACCAACAGTTACAGTGCAAAATGAGCCTGATTATACAGTTGTAAGTAAAAACCATGAGAATTTTTATTATGACAAATTTGGCAAAATGATTGCACATGATAGAGTTTTAAAAACAGGAACTTTTTTTTATAATGCAACAGGTCAATATGTCGGAAAAAGCATTCCAAGAGGTGAAAAAACATATTATTACAATTCAATTGGACAATTCATAGGTGTTTGCGACGTAAAAGGTGATTGCCAAGATAAAGCTTTTGTTTCAACTGGTAAAATTCCACCATTACCTATGGTTAAAAATTTTAAACCATTTTTTGACGATTCTTTCTTGAACCAACAAAAAACAACAGATGAAGAAGAATAAATTTATATTTCATTTTTTTGCTTGTTAACACAGATGTAAGAGAGAATTGTTGCTAAAATACAAATAGAACAACCTCCTAGATAGGCTAAAATAAAACCATTTAAGTTTATTTTTTGTGCATAAGAAAATAAAAATTCGAAACAAACTACGCCAAATAACATTCCGAAACGTCCTGTCATTCTGTGTAACCCTGCAACAGCGCCTTCATTGTTGTTTTTTGCCTGTTGCATAATGTAGTTGTTGTTTGAGGTAATAAAAAACGAAAAAGAGAGACCAAGTAGGATGAAAAACATTACGGTATACACTAAATTAGAATTATCTATGTTTACAGTGAAAAATAAAATTGATAAAACAGAAGTCATTGAGGCTATTGTAGATACTTTTGCGGGTAAATATTTTTTAGAAATTTTCCCATAAACTAAGCTGAAAGTCATATAACTAGCCGAATATATAATAAATAATAAACCTATTTGAAATTCTGATAAATTTTTTATTTCCGTTAAATAGAACGGCATTATAAAATTGTTTCCAGCTAAAAAGGCTGAGATTAAGAACATTGCAGAATTTGCGCAAGAGAAATATTTATCTTTTAGTAAATTTAAATCTAAAAGTGCATTTGGAGTTTTTTGACAATGATAAACAAAGTAAATTAATAAAAATAAGGAAACAACCAATAAACTTATCATAAAAGTGTTTGTAAAGCCAATACTATTAAGTCTATTTAGCCAGAAAGTTAATCCTAAAACTGCGAAAAAACTCAAAAAAGAACCTGTTAAATCAAATTTTTCTATAGAAACATTAGTTTTATTTTCAATCAAAGAGTTGTTAGACAAAATAAGAGCAATAATTCCTAAGCCAATAGGTACATTGATTAAGAATATCCAATGCCAAGAAAGTAGACCTGTCAAAAGCCCACTAATAGGAGAACCAAGCATAATTCCTAGCGCTGCAGCAGAGGCACTGTAACCAAAACCTTTGCCTCGCTCTTCTTTTGGCATAAATTTGCCAATCATAGCTTGAGGCATTGCGTACAGTATTGAAGCCCCAAGTCCCTGAAAAATTCTCGAAATAATTAATTGGCTTAAATTTTGTGATAAAGCGCAAAATAAAGAACTTACTGTAAAAATTACAAATCCAGATACAAAAAGTTTTTTCAAACCTATTCTATCAGCCAATTTACCGCATATTAAAAGTAAGGATACAACCATCAAGTTGTAAGACATTACAACCCAAGAGATATCAGCTTTTGATACATTTAAATCGTTTGCAATTGCGGGAATTGAAACATTTATGATATAAGTATCAAGGTTTACCATAAACGATGCGGCTGCGGTTGATATGATTAGTGGCAAAAACTTTTTATCCATTTTAAGCTACCGCCATATCTTGATAAATTGCTTGAGTTTCTTCAAAACCTATTTTATCAGCGTTTCGACCTTGTTCCCAATAATCTATGTCGTTAGACATACAAGCTAAATTAATAATGGAATCTGCATTAGGAGTTGGTATTCCTAATTTTTTACCAATAGTTGAAATCGGAACAAGTGAGTAAGGTATATCTTCTGTAATGTATCTGTGCTTCAAATCGTTCGGTGCATGTTGAATTTTAAAAGCAGGAATATTTCTAATAGTGTCATAAATGTTGTCATAATGTAAGTTATACAAACTACACATAATTTCTGTCACGCTCATTACGTTTTTATAAAAATGAGAGGCAATTTCACAACGTTCTTTATCTACTTTTTCCATAATCCTTGCTACGCTTGGAGTAATGTCATAAAAAGAATTTTTGTATGAACCAAGTTGTTCTATTCTACTCATATTGCACAAAGTTGTAATCGTATGTAATACTGAACTAGGGTTGCTAAAGCTAGTTTGCCATACATTTTCAGCCTTGTAAAATTGAGGGTAAATTTGATTTAAAATACTTAGAGCTTTGTCTGTATCTTTGGGGTTGTATGCAGAAAACATCACACTAGATTTCATACTTTTTATTAGTATACTGCCGTTTTCAGTAAGTTTTGTTGTATAAACAAAAGAACCTGTTTCACAAACAGTAAAGTCGTTTTCACGATTAAAAGTTTTTAGATAATTATTAAAATTTACAGCAGAAAAACCACCGCAAGGATAAACAACAATTTGTCCTGATTTACCAAATTTTGCAATAAGTTCATTGTACGCTTCTTGTGCAAAAGCTGGCACATTTACCATTATAATATCGGCTCTTTTTATTGCTTTAACAGTATTTTCTTCAATAAAATCAGTAGGAATAGTTACAGGATTTTTGTATTTTTCTGTCATTCCTTCGATTTTTATCTGTCCTAGACTTTTAAACAATTTAAGTTTTGAATTATGTGGTACAACAGAGGATAAAACAACATCATATCCAGAATTTTTCAAATCTGATGACATTGCAAAACCGCCATGTCCACTACCTAATACTGTAACTTTCATAAAAACCTCGTATATTATTGTTAGGCTTAACTAACATGAAAAAGTTTAAACGACTTAGAAGATTTTAGCAAGATGAATGTTAGGTTATATTAACATTTTTTTACAAACATTTTTTTGAAAATGCAAAAGGTGGAGAAATGCTCGGGGCATCTTGTTTTCAAATATCTTTTAATCTAGAAAATGCAATAGGAGCATTTGTGGGTGGTATTCCTATTACACATGGATTTGGTTATGAATATACAGCACTTCCTGCATCATTGTTTGCTTTTATAGGTTTTTCACTGTTAATTTATTTTATAAAAGATATGTTTGCGTAAACAAATTGTAAATTCTTGGTGTCTTATAGGGTTTTAATAGTTTAAAAAATGTGTTATAATTGCTTTATGAGAAATTATTTTTTTAGAGCTTGTATAATTATTGGTTTTTTATGGTCAATTATTTCAAACACATTGACTTATGGACTTTCTAATATGCCGTTTGATTGGAAGTTTATTCTTTTTGGCGGACTTTTATTCGGTTTAATTTTCTACTTGGGTATGGTTTTAATATTTGGTAGAATGATTAATTTTTACGGAACAGCAAGAGTTTTCAATCTTACACTTTTGAACCGTAAAAAAGCAATTGAATATTATGAAGAAACAATCAAATATTTAAAAAATTACAAACCAAAACTAATAATTAGAAAATGGATAAAAAAATATTATTTGTTCAGTTCTTATGCAGAAATCGGTTTTTGCTATGATCATTTGGGTGACGTAGATTCAGCAAAGTTCAATTTACACCGCGCATTAAGATACATTAGCAGAAAACAAAGACACAAGTATAAGGCTTTTGTTGCAAGGCGATTGAAATATTCGATATAAAATTTTTCGCCACCTGACTAATATACAACCTATCAATAAAGTGCTATACTTAGACTATAAACACGAAGAGGGTTAATATTATGTTTAAAAAGTTGGCTAAATTTTTTACTAAAGAAATTATTTTCTATTCTTTGACAATATACATTCCAGTATTTTTGTTTTTCTTAGCGATTGTTTTTGATCCAACAATTTTGCCTTCAAAAGTTTCTTTTTCATTCCTTGTAATTTGGATTGTTACAGGTAGTGTCCTTCAAACAAGAACTTTTAAATTACAAAGACAAATGAAATTGTTATTTGATTCAATGCCATTTATTTCTATTTTGGTTGATAAAAAAGGTAAATACGTTTGTTATAACAAACAATTTGACGATTTAATTGCAGACGGCTCTATTAATTTTAACTTAAGCTTAGATAGTTTTCATGAAATTGAAAAAAAGATTATGGAAAATAAAGAAATTCTTATTTCAACAGAAGAAGTAGAATTTGAGAATAAAGATAAACACTGGTTACATTTTGTAAGAGTTCCATCATTTAATTCAAAAGGTGAAGTTGAAAATATTGCAATATTTGCAAGATATATTGATGACGAAGTGAGTTTAGAAGAACGAAAAAATAATTTTCTTGCAATGTTAGTTCATGACTTGAAGAATCCTATTATTGCTCAAAGTAGAGCAATTGAGTTGTTTTTACAAGGTCTGTTTGGAGAAATTAATGATACTCAAAAGGAAATTTTAGAACAAATGTATCGTTCAACAAGGTTTGAAATGGATATGGTTATGACAGTTTTGGATACATATAAACTTGATAGCGGAAATATTAAATTTGTGTTCAAAGAGTTTAATATTGTAAATAACCTAAAAGATGTTTGTTTTGAATTTACAAGACTATTAGATAAAGCAGATGAAATTGAAATTAAACTAAATGTTTATAACGATACTATTATTGCAGACCAAATGCACATTAGACGTGTTATGTACAATTTGATTTCTAATGCAATTAAGTACAAAAAAGAAGGAACTAAAATTAAAGTAGAATTATCTGAAGACGAAACTAATTTCAAATTCAGTGTTACAAATGAAGGTGTTTCTTATTCAGAAAAGGAATTGGCACAATTCTTTGAAAGATATTATACAAAAGAATCAATGTTCCAACGTTTAAGTACAGGTTTGGGTTTGTATTTATCAAAACAAATTATTGAAGCTCACAATGGTAAAATGATTGCACAAAGTACAGAAGACGGTATTAACACTTTTGGTTTTACTCTTGATAAATCTAAAATGAATGATGATAAATATTCAGAATTAAATTATTTATCTCAAAAATATTCTACAACAACACAAAATGAAAAATTTTAAACTAGGTCATTTTTTAAGCAGTTTACAATTTCATTTAAAGTTGATTTGTCGCTGTAAACACTAATTCTTTCAAGTACATAGCTATAATCTTTTATAGAGATGTTTTGATTAACAAGTTCTATCAATATTAATCTAATGTCTTCTACAGAAAGATTTTGCAATAATGTTTCTACAATCTTTTTATTAGGAACTTCGTCTAATAATTTTTGAGCATTTTCTTGCAAGAAAATTTTTGAAATATTTTCTAAACAAACTATTTTTAAATTTTTAATAATTTGTTCTAAATTTTCGTTACCCTCTTCAATTTTAAATTTACCTATAGATTTTGTTCGGACAAAAATTTCGTATTCATAAGGTTTAAGGTCGTAATCATTACTTATTCTAACATTTGGAATGATATAACCTAAATTGTCTGCAAGTTCTTCTCTTAAACCAATAATTTTGACCATTAAATCAGTAGAAAGCTTTTTAAGGTTCTTCGGTAACAAAATTTTTATAATATCAATTCCAAAATAATTTAACATTTTATCTGGATTAATTTTGTTGCAATATTCCTGTTGATTCCTGCATAAAGTTCTTAGACTTCTGTTTTCTTTCATAAGTAAAAGAATTTTGCTGAACATAATAAACATTATGAATAAGGATACAATGCCTGTAACATAAAGCGAATCAACATAATAATATGGGACTTTAAGTGTAATCATGAAATTATTTTAACATGAATTTTAGGATTTTAAAAAACGCTTATTTTATAATTCAGTGTTACACTGTAAATTGGTTAGTTAAATTTGTTATTTATAATACAAGAAATCTTTATCTATTCTTAATTTACAACTGAGAAAATTTCATTGCAACGAGAATTTTTGATGTTAATATATTAGAATAAACACAAGAATTATTTTATAGAAAAAGATGAAAGGAATAGTGCATTATGTGCGGTATTGTAGGATATGTAGGCGACAGATCAGTTGCTGAGGTTTTAACTAAAGGCTTAAGCTCTTTAGAATATAGAGGATATGATTCTTCAGGTGTTGCTATTATTGCAGATGGCAAAACTAAAATTTATAAAGCTGAAGGTAAATTACAAAACTTGAAAGACCTTTTAGCAACAAAAGAAGATGAAATTAAATCAGCTCATGTTGGTATTGGTCATATTCGTTGGGCAACTCACGGTGTTCCAAATGAAATTAATGCTCACCCACATACTTGTAACTGCGGTAAGTTGGCGCTAGTACATAATGGTATTATTGAAAACTTTGCAGAAATTAAAGAGGAATTAATTAAAAAAGGTTCTATTTTTAAATCTGAAACAGATACAGAAGTTGTGGCTCACTTAGTTGCTCAAATATTTGCTGAAACAAAAGATTTAAAAGAAGCTGTAAGACTTGCTGGTAAACGCTTAGAAGGTGCTTATGCAATTTGTGTAATTCATCAAGATGTTCCAAACACAATTATCGCAACTCGTAGAAATGCACCTCTTTTAATTGGTGTTGGCGAAGGCGAAAACTTTGCTGCATCTGATGTTCCTGCAGTAATTGAATATACTAAAAAAGCAATTTACTTAGAAGAAAACCAAGTTGCAGTATTAAAACCTGATTCAATTGAATTATTTGATGCTGATAATAATGAAGTAAAACCAAAAGTTGAACTTTTGCCTTGGGAACCAATTGCTTTGAGCAAAATGGGTTATAAACACTTTATGCTTAAAGAAATCAATGAACAACCAGATGTAATGAGAAACTTCTTGTCAGGAAAATTATATTCTGCAGATGAACCAATTAAACTAGAAGAAGTTAAATTAGATAAAGCTAAATTAAAAGATTTGAACCGTATTCAAGTTGTAGCTTGTGGTACATCACTACATGCCGCAATGGTTGGTAAATACGTAATTGAAGAACTTTGTGAAATTCCTGTAGATGTAGAAGCATCAAGTGAATATATTTACAGAAAAACAGTTACAGATGAACACACTCTTGTAATTGGTGTTTCTCAATCAGGTGAAACAGCAGATACATTGACTGCGGTTAAACAATCAAAAGCTCGAGGTTCTCATATTTTGATTATTACAAACCGTCCAGACAGTGCAATGGCAAGAGAAGCAGACAGCTTGGTTCCTGTAAATGCAGGTATTGAAGTTTCTGTTGCTGCTACAAAGTCTTATGTTGCACAATTGATGGCATTTTATGCTTTAGCTATTCATTTAGCTGAAATTAAAGAATCTGCAGATAAAGAATATTTAAAAGAAATTAAAAATGAATTGTTGTTATTACCTCAAAAAATTGAGTTGTTGTTGACAAAAACAGATAAAATTCAAAAATGTTCAAGAATGTACTCAAGTTCTAAAAACTTTATCTTTATTGCAAGAGGTATCAACTATGCAACAGCATTAGAAGGTGCGTTGAAATTAAAAGAAATCAGCTACATCAACGCAACTGGTTATCCAGCAGGTGAATTAAAACATGGTCCTATCGCAATGTTAGACGAAACATTACCTGTATTGTCAATTATGATGACAGGTAAAGTTTATGAAAAAATCTTGTCTAACGCACAAGAATCAAAAGCAAGAAACGCTAGAATGATTGCTCTTACAGATTCAACAGATGAAAAATTAGATGATTTGTTTGACTTTGTTCTAAACGTTCCTCACGTACACGAAATGGTTTCACCTATTATGGCAATTATTCCATTACAATTACTTGCATACTATATTGCAGAGTTCTTAGGAAAAGACGTAGACCAACCAAGAAACTTAGCAAAATCAGTAACTGTTGAGTAATTTAACTACAACTAATCAATAAAGGTACACATGATAATTTCAGATTTAGTAAAAATCCCGAATACAGAAAATATTACAACAGAATATATAGAGTCAGAATTGAAAAAATGTGATATAATATCACCGTTAAGATGGTCGTTAGTTCACACAAATCCTGACAACTTAACCATAAGTATAGCTTATGAAAAGTAATTTTAATATGAGGTCAATATTTATGATAAATAGGCTAAAAATAAGAAGATTGTGTACCGTTACAACCGCACAATTAAAAGCAATTACAGCTTTTACATTGGCAGAAGTTTTGCTTGTAGTTGCAATTATCGGTGCAGTTTCTGTTTTGACTGTTAATAATGCTGTAAAAAGTACAAATTCTGTAGAAAAAATAACTCAATTGAAAAAAACTTATGATATCCTACAAGGCGCTTTTATGGCGAGTATAGGAGAAGCAGGAGATCCTTATAAATGGGGTGCTTACGGTAGTGGAGATGAATCCGACACTATTAATAACTCCATAATACAAACTATTTTAGAACCTCACTTAAAGTTACAAAAAACATGTAGAACAAGCTCAGGTTGTTGGAAATCAACTGTAATAGCAAATATTTCTAATGACCCATCAGAAATAGATTCTAGTTCATATTGGTATAAAGGAATTTTGGCAAATGGAGCATCTTTTGCGATGAAGTTTACAATGCTTGATAATAATGTTATATATGATGACTCTATGCAGCTTTTAAGTGGTGAATATCCTGATGAAGATCAGGAGGTGGCTATTATCTACGTTGATGTTGATGGTCCTGATAAAGGTCCAAGCAAGGCTGGCGATGATGTGTTTACATTTGCACTTTTTAGTGAGCATGGCTTGTATCCATTAGGATACAAAACTGAAATGAAATCGAATAATGGAGGATCTATAAGTTTTACTTGTCCTAGTATCGGTGAATATTGTACTGCTTGGGCATTGTACAAGGGCAACGAAGATTATTTTAAATGTCCAGATGTTTTAAGTTGGACGGATACGGCAAAATCTCATTGTAAAATAGAATAAAATTTAAAATAAATAATAATGTTTTATTATAAATGGGCGAGAAAATTTTTAATTTTCTCGCCCATTTAAATTTATTTACGTCTGTACTTTTTTATCCTAAGCCTCTTTTTGAGCGTTCATTGCTTCAATTTCTCTAATTGAAGCGTGAACTTTGTGGCAACCGCAATCACAGTAAAGAACTTCACCTGTTGTACCACTTGAAAGAGGTGATGCTAAGAACAAACCAGCATTACCAACATCTTCAAGAGTTGTGTTTCTGTTTAGTGGTGATTTCAAAGAGATTGCTTTTAGCATATTGCTAAATCCTGAAATACCGCTTGCTGCTAATGTTTTAATAGGGCCTGCTGACAAGCAGTTTACTCTAACACCATTTTTACCCATATCCATTGCCAAGAATCTCATTGAAGATTCAAGAGCAGCTTTTGCAACACCCATTACATTGTAGTTTGCAACATACATTTCAGAACCGATATAAGTTAAAGCAAGAACTGAACCACCTTCGTTCATGATAGGTCTTGCGTTACGGCAGATTGAAACTAGAGAATAAGCGCTTACGCCTAAAGCTAAATCCCAACCTTCTCTTGATGTGTTAATAAATTCACCTTGCAAGTCTTCTCTGTTTGCAAACGCTACTGCGTGAACTACGAAGTCTAATTTACCGTAAATTTTTTCGCATTCTGCAAATACAGCTTTAACTTCATCTTCTTTTGTTACGTCACAAGACATAATTAATTTTGAGTTCATTTCTTCTGCAATAGGTCTAACTCTTTTTTCCATTACTTCACCAGCATAAGTGAAAGCAATGTCAGCGCCTTCGTCAAATAATTTTTGTGCGATTGCATACGCAATGCCGTGCTTATTTGAAACGCCAAAAATAACGCCTTTTTTTCCTTGCATAATATTCATAATTTTTCTCCTTATAATATTCTTTCGCCTGTCTTTTGGTCGAAATATAAAAATTCATTACTGTCTAAACTTAATTCCAAATATTCACCGATGTTTTGTTCAGCGCTTAATTTTGCAGAACATCTGTTTTCACCGATATTAAAGTAAGCGATTTGTTCAGAGCCCAAAAGTTCTGTCATTTCTACTTTTACATTTAATTTTATTCTACCATTCGGATTTGTCATATTTTCTGGACGAATACCGATTGTTACGTAGTGTCTATTGTGTAACTTCTCCATTATATCACGAGATAATTCAATAATAGGCTCAGTCATAATTAATGTGTTATTAATTATTGTACTATCTATAAAATTCATTTGTGGTGAACCGATAAAACCAGCTACAAACTTGTTTTGAGGGTTGTTATAAATGTTTGTAGGAGTGTCAACTTGTTGAATTTTACCTTTGTCTAAAACGACAATTCTATCCCCCATTGTAAGAGCTTCTGTTTGGTCGTGAGTTACGTAGATAAAAGTTGTTTGTAATTTTTCGTGCAATTTTTTTATCTCTGCACGCATTTGAACTCTTAATTTTGCATCCAGGTTCGATAAAGGTTCATCCATCAAGAATACTTTTGGATTACGAACAATTGCTCTACCCAAAGCTACACGTTGACGTTGCCCACCTGACAATTGTTTTGGTTTTCTGTCTAAATATTCAGTCAAATTAAGAATTTTTGCAGCTTCTTTAACCTTTTCATCAATATATTTTTTATCGAATTTACGCATTTTTAATCCAAATGCGATATTTTCATAAACTGTCATGTGTGGATATAGTGCGTAACTTTGGAATACAAACGCGATATCACGGTCTTTTGGGTGAACATTATTCACTTTTGTATCACCAATGTAAATGTTTCCGCCTGAAATATCTTCCAAGCCAGCAATCATTCTCAAAATAGTTGATTTACCACAACCAGAAGAGCCGACAAGAACCAAAAATTCTTTGTCTTTTATGGTTAAATCAATTCCATCGATAACTCTTTTTTTATCGTAAGATTTTATTAAACTTTCTAATTTAACTTCACTCATTTTCTGATTGTATTACCTTTTCAGCAGGGATTATAACGTTGTAAGTTGTACCTTGCATTGCTTCAGGTTCAACCCAAACATTACCTTTCATTATTCTAATAATATTTTTGATTGTAGCAAATGCAATAGAACGGAATACATTGTTTTTATTCGGGTTATCCAATTGAGCGTAAGGCTCAAACAAGTTTTCAAGTTCAATATCGCTTATGCCAAGGCTTTGGTCATCTATTTTGAACATTATAAATGATTTTTCTTTTGCATTTTCAACTGGCAAGAAACATTTTTCGCTTACTAATTCTAAATCAGGGTGCGAAACTTCAATGTTAATTGAGCCGACATCTGTGAATTTTATTGCTGATTCAATGATGTTTTCTAAAACTATTTTTAGCATAGCTTCATCTGAATAAATAGTTCTTTTTACATCTTTAGCTACTTCAACGTTGATTTCAATGTTTTTAGCTTGAGCATCTTTTTCATTATTTTTGATAACGTTGTTCAAAACATTTACTGCATCAAAATATCCTAATTTCTTCTCAAATAAATTTGATTCAGCTTTCGACAATTCTAAAATTTTATCAATCAAATACAAAACATCAGTAGAATTTTTATTAATGATATTCACATATTTTGCTTGTTTTTCGTTTAATTCTCCACCAATTCCGCCAATTAAAGCTTGAGAAAAACCTATAATAGATTGTAGTGGAGTTCTAAAATCTCCTGAAAGTTTAACTAAGAAATTATTTTTATCCTTGTTTGTTTTTCTTAGACTTTCGTGTTCTACAAAGATGCTTGTAAGTGTTTTGTAGCTTTGAGTATTATCTCTAAAGCAAACCAAAAAACCTTCATCTGTTCTTCTTGCAGTAAATTCAAAGAACATATCCTTTTCGTCTGGAGTTTTTGCCTTAATAACCTTAGCAACACCAGTATCTGCAAGTTTTACGATTAAATCCATAGCGTTATCAAAAACATTATCGATATAACCTTCTGAAAAATTTTCTTTCAATTTTGATAAAGTTTTTTGCGCAACATCGTTACACCATAAAAAACTACCTTGATTGTTTAAAAGAGCCACATTGTCAGGAAGTTTTGTTAATAAATCTTCTTCTTCCTCGTCTTTGTTGTTAAATAAATTCTTAAAAAATTCAAACATATACACCTATTTCTTTCTTTAGTATAACATAGGCGCTGATTTTAGCAAGATGTTAAGCATAGATAGTTGGAGGTTAAGAGGTTTTGATGGTTAATGCTATTAATTGTTAAACCCAAAAACCTCGTGTTATCTAATCTTTTTTATTAAGTTATATTACATTTAAAATATTTGACTAGCAAAAAAAATTTTTTTGGGCTTTAAAGCATATACATACCATTTTATGGACTAAATTGAATAAACAGGAGATTGATTATGCGTGAAATTGACAATATGAACGCAATTCGCTTTCAAAAAGTAGAGATAAAAAAAGACAAACCTAAAAAATCAGCAGCACCAGAAGGTTGCGAGGAAAATATTGAGTTTCAAAATGCAAAAGCTGCTTCACTTGGACGTTCTCAAGTTTCTAAACCAGATAACGTTGAAAGCGATATTAAGTTTATGATGAAAAATCCTGAACTTGTAATGCAAGCAAACATGTTCTTCGACAATGCTTATGAAATGTTAAAAAGCAAGAATGAAGAACGTGCTTATGAAAAATCTGCTCAAATGATGCAAGCTTTCAGAGATGAATTTATGAAATTGCACTAATCTGCAATTAAAGGTTTTGAAAATTTTGGTTTGAAAAAGTCCCTTAAACAGGGACTTTTTTAGTGTGCTTTTTTACTAAATAATTAAAAATGATTAAACAAATTTTTTTCTAAACTATTTGCATTGAAGCTAATTTCTTTGCCGTCAATTTTTACTTTTACAGTATCAGAGTCGTTTTTTTCTTGAATTTCACCAATAACTGTGTAAAGACTTTCATCAATGTTTTTCAAATCCTCTTCGCTTATTGCGCAAACAAGTCTGTAATCTTCACCACCAAATAAAATAGCTTTTTTGTAATCAAATTTTTCTATTTTTTCTAAATCTTTGTCATACGGAACTTTAGCAAAATCTACAATGGCTGAAACATTACTGAAATCGGCAATTTTGTATAAAGCGTCCATAAGTCCGTCAGAGCTATCCATCATTGCGTAATCATTTTTAGCGCTTGTTGAAATTGCATCAGATAATTTATTGGAAATACTTGGCATTAAATGTTCTTTAATGATTTCTGGGTATAAATTACGGTCGTTGTTTAATAACAAATTCAATCCAGCGTTACTTGAACCATGAGTTCCATTTGTAATTATTTTATAACCTACTTTTGCATTTTTTCTTGAAGAGATTTTTCTTCCTTTGGTAGAACCGATTGCACAAACTGAAATGAAAATTTTGTCATCAGAACCTGTGATATCTCCACCAACGATTTTTGCACCGTTTAATATTGATTTTGCACCTTCGTAGAACTCTTTTACAAAGTTTTCATCAATATCTTTTGGCAAAGAAAGAGCAACTGTTAAATATTTTGCTTCAGCTCCAGATGCATAAATGTCACTAAGGTTTACTGCTATTGATTTGTAGCCTAACTCAAAAGGGCTTGAAAAATCACGTTTAAAGTGGATATCTTCCACCAAACTGTCTTGTGTTATGACAATCCCTAAATCTTCTAAATAAGCGCAATCATCGCCGATATGATTAGAAGACAACACATTTTGAATAATATTTATATAATCAATTTCCTTCATATTTTAATTCTATCATAAAATATCCGAATGATACTAAAAAACAGTACTTTCTAGGGGTTATTTTAGTAAAAAATAAATCCATAATTTTTATATGAAATTTTTAGAAATTACTAAAAAATTATTGAAAATTAAACAAAAAGCAGAACAAAAATACACAACTAATCCCTTTAAAGAAAACAAAGATGTTACGTTGATATGGATTAAAAAATAGGGTGTTGGTATTTCTAACAATAAGGCGGTGATACTGAAAGTATCACCGCCTTTAATCTTTTTATACCTATGCTCACGTTTTTCTGCGCTGCTCAGACTTGTTAGTATGTTCCTTCAATTTTTTCCATAACTTCGTCTGGAATATCTGCGTTAGAGTATACGTTTTGAACATCATCATGTTCTTCTAATTTATCAATTAATCTCATCAATGAAGTTGCTGTTTTTTCGTCTGTAACTTCGATTGTGTTTTCAGGGATTCTTGTAAATTCTGCTGTAATGTGTTCAAAGCCAGCTTGTTCAAGACCTTCTGAAATAGTTTGTAAGTCAGAAACTGCTGTTAAAATTTTGTATTCATCTTCATCATCGTCTAAGAAGTCTTCAGCGCCTAAGTTGATAGCTTCTTCAACTAATTTATCATAGTCAACATCTTTAGAGAATGTAATCATACCATATTGTTTGAACATCCAACCTACACAACCTGTTTCACCAAGGTTACCGTTGAATTTTGTAAAATAACTTCTAATATCGCCTGCAGTACGGTTTCTGTTGTCTGTCATTGCTTCAACAACGATAGCAACACCACCTGCACCATATCCTTCGTAAGTTAATTCTTCGTAACTTTCAGATGAACCAGCACCTGTACCTTTATCAATTGCACGTTTAATGTTATCGTTTGGAAGACCAGCAGCTTTTGCTTTTTCAACGGCTGTTCTAAGTCTGAAGTTTGCTTTTAAATCGCCGCCACCAAGTCTTGATGCTACGATAATTTCTCTTGAAAATTTTTGGAAAACAACTGCTCTTTGAGAGTCTACTTTTGCTTTTTTATGTTTGGTTGTTGCCCACTTTGAATGTCCGCTCATTGTTTAAATCCTTATATTATGTGCCTTATAGGTTTATTATATCAAAAATATGGCGGTGTACAAGTAAGAATTTTTATGAGATAAATAATATATGTCAAACAAATACGTGCAAACACAATTTATAGATTTAGATGCGCCAATTGAACTTGATTGCGGAAAGATTCTTGAAAAAGTTACGGTTGCTTATGAAACTTATGGCGAACTTAATGAAAACAGAGATAACGCAATCTTAGTTTTGCATGCCTTAACTGGTGATGCACATGCTGCTGGTTATCACGAAGGTGATAAAAAAGCTGGTTGGTGGGATAAAATGATTGGTTCAGGCAAAGCCTTTGATACCGATAAATATTGTGTAATATGTTCAAATATTTTAGGCGGTTGTAAAGGTACAACTGGTCCAAGTTCAATAAATCCAACAACTCAAAAAGAGTATGGGCTTGATTTTCCAGTAATTACAATTGAGGACACAGTAAAAGTTCAAAAAGCTTTGATTGATAAATTAAGGATTAAAAAACTAATTGTTGCTGGCGGTTCAATGGGTGGAATGCAGGCGCTTGAATGGTCTTTAGCTTATCCAAAAATGGTTACTCATTCAATTGTAATTGCTTCTACAGCAAGACTTTCGGCACAAGGAATAGCATTTAATGCTGTTGGTAGAAACGCTATTCTTTCAGATCCAAATTTTAACAATGGTGATTATTACGGCAAAGAAACTCCTGAAAGAGGTTTGGCAATTGCTAGAATGATTGGTCACATAACTTACTTATCAGAAGATGCAATGCACAATAAATTTGCTAGAAAACTTCAAGGAAAAGACAAACCAGACTTCGATTTCAACGTAGAGTTTCAAGTAGAAAGCTACCTTGAACATCAAGGACAGGTTTTTGTAGACCGTTTTGATGCAAACAGTTATTTGTACATTACAAAAGCATGTGATTATTTTGATGTTGAAAAGAAATATGGTTCATTAGAAAATGCCTTTAAGCGTTGTAATTCAAGATTTTTAATAATTTGTTTCTCTTCTGATTGGCTATTCCCACCTGCTCATTCAAAAGAAATTGTTAGTGCATTAATGAAAACAGGTAAAGAAGTTTCATTTTTACAAATAGAATCACCTGCGGGTCATGATGCCTTTTTACTTGAGTTTGCGACTCAAACGAAGGTTATAAAAAGTTTTCTTTCATAAATATTTTGTAAACATTTGTAAATAATCTAGTTCTATAGGGTTAGAAAAAATTACTCTGTGGAATTAAAGAAGTATACATAGTAAAATTTATGTAATCGTTGTCACTTTGATTGTTACGCAAGGAGCGTAACAGTACACTACACGGATTTGTGGTGTATCAATCACGAAAGGAGATCGCTTATGGCAATTACAGTAAACACAAACATGGCAGCTTTGACAGCACAAAACGCATTGAACAAATCTACTAGCAAGATGAACACTGCAATGGAACGTATGACTACTGGCTACAAAATCAACTCATCAAAAGATGATGCAGCAGGTTTGGCAGTATCAAACAAATTAGAGTACAAAGTTAGTTCATTAAAAGTTGCACAAAACAATGCACAAATGGGCGCATCAATGTTAGATACTATGGAAGGTGTTATGACTACTATTAACGACAATTTAACTCGTATCAGAGATTTGACTGAACAAGCAGCAAACGGAACTTACGGTTCAGATGCATTGAGTGCAATCACAACCGAAGTTAATGCAAGATTAGCAGAAATTGACCGTATCGCAAATTCTGCAGAGTTTAATGGTAAAAAATTGTTAGATGGTACTACAAATTCTGTAACTCTTCAAGTTGGTATTGATGGTAATGCAAACTCTCAAATTACATTAGATTCTTCTGTATTCCAAAGCGCTAAAAAAGCAGACTTAGGTCTTACTGATGTTGCTTGGAAAGATGTAGGCGATGATACAAAAGCAAGAGCTTACCTAGAAAAAGTAGACAAAGCAATTGAAAAAATCACAAATGCAAAAACTGCAATCGGTGGTAAACAAGCAGCTATTACATCAGCAATGGAATCAGCTCAAGTAATGCAAACTAACTTGACATCAGCAAATTCATTGATTAAGGACGCTGATATTGCTGAAGAATCATCAAACTATATTAAGAACCAAATTCTTCAACAAACATCAGCAAGCTTGTTAGCAACAGCTAACCAAGCTCCATCTATCGCATTGAACTTAGTATAATTGCGATAGTACGCTAGAGTCCGTATAGACCTTTACAGTTAAATTAAATTTGACTGTAACTGTAAACAAACAATATTGTTATGGCGCGAAAGCATCAGCTTTCGCGCTTTTTTTATCCTTTTTATAAAATGTTAAGTTTGTCTAACATTTTGTAAAGAATTTTTGCAACAACTAGCAAAAATTTTTTTTACGGATTTTGTATAGGCAGAATTAGAGTACACAAAAGGAGAAATTAAAAATGGCAGGTATAGCACCAGTATCACCAATTACAACTCAAGAATATAAAAATAACAAGTTTGCAGTTTTGAATGAACAAATTTATGGTTATAAACACGGTATAAGACCTCTTGTATTGCAAACAATGCAAATGGAAGATAAAGATGCTATTGAAACACGCTTGAAACGTGATAATTTGAATTATCACTTGCAACCAGCTCCAGGTGGAAAAAATTTGAATGTATTTTTAGGTGACAAAGCTTGCGTTGATGTTGTAAAAACCTTCGGTGATACACCATTAGGCAAATTAACACCAGAAAAAGACTTTATTTTGGGTGTTTTGTTGGGTTATGATAAAACAAAACAATGTGAAAGATATTTGAAATTAAAAGATAAAGAAGCTCAAGCGCAAGGTAATAAAAAATTAAACCTAGTTGCTTAAGGTATAGACATTAAATAACAAACAAGGCGGGAAAATCAAAATTTTCCCGCCTTGTTATATTTGATATACTTGTTATACTCTATGTCACCCTGAATTTATTTCAGGGTCGCATTGTTTATCCAAAAGAATAGTTTTAGACTTTTATTTAAACTTATTCGTATCTAATGCCAGCTTTTTTCATTCTGTTAATAGCTTCTTGTAGCACTTCTTTTGGCTTTGTTAAAGCAATTCTAAAGTATCCTTCGCCGTATTTGCCGTAGCCGTTTCCTGGTGGAACAACGATATCAGCTTTTTCAAGCATTGTGGTAACAAATTCTTCACTTGTCATACCTTTTGAAACAGGCAACCATAAGTAGAAAGTTGCTTTTGATGGTTTAACTTTCCAGCCTAATTCTCTTAAACCAGCTTCCATAATATCACGACGTTCTTTGTACATATCGTTAAGTGCTTTTAAATCTTCTTTTGGCATATCGTAAGCTTTTTCTGCGGCTTCTTGGATAGCCTTGAATGTACCTGAATCAAGGTTGTTTTTCAAATCACCTAAAGCTTTGATGGCATCTTTGTTACCAGCAACAAAGCCAACACGCCAGCCAGTCATGTTGTATGATTTAGAGTGTGAATAAAACTCTAAAGCAACATCTTTAGCTCCTTCAACTTCAAATACAGAAGGTGAAACGTAACCATCATAAGTCATTTCACAGTATGCCATATCTTGGCAAAGTAAAATATCGTATTTTTTGCAGTAATCAACTGCCTTTTTCAAGAAATCTAAGTCACAAACAGCACCTGTTGGGTTGTTTGGATAGTTTAAGAACATAATTTTAGCTTTTTTTGCAATGTCTTCAGGAATTTTGTCGAAGTCAGGCAAGTAGCCATTTTCTTCTAATAGAGGCATTGTGTAAGGTGTACCACCTGCTAAAATAGTTGCGTTCTTATAAACAGGGTATGCTGGATCAGGGATTAGAGTGTAATCTCCGTCATCAACATAAGCAAAGAAGATGTGAGCAATAGCTTCTTTAGAACCGATGTTAGACATAATTTCTGTATCAGGGTCTAAGTCAACACCAAAGCGTTTTTTCATCCATTTTGCAGAGGCTTTTCTAAAACCTTCTGTACCATTGTAAGAAGGATAATCGTGGTTTTTAGGGTTGTCGATTGCAACGTGCATTGCATCAACTACTGTTTGCAATGTTGGAGTGTCAGGGTCGCCAACGCCCAAGCTGATAATATCAATACCTTTAGCCTTTGCTGCAGCTACTTTTTTGTCAATTTCCACAAATAAATATGGTGGAATGTTATTTAATCTTTCTGATGTTTTTACCATTTTTTCTTCCTTTATTTTTTGTCAAATGTCTGACCTACTTTTGTGTTGGGGTAGAAACCCAAACCTACGTTGTTTTTTTATTTGTCACCCTGAATTTATTTCAAGGTCGCATTGTCATTTTGGAAAATCATTGCGATTCTGCCACACTGGGGACAGGCTCACTAGGCTCCTACTTCGCCTGTTCACTTTGTCAAACAAGTTCAGAATGACACAAAAATCTCGCCTTTTAACCTCTTTTATGTTACCATAAAAATATGGCAATAATATCAGATGATGACGATTTTAAAAAAAATATAAAAAAGAACCCTGTCGTAAATGCCGAAACAATCGAATACGACAAGACTTTTGAGAACTCAATTCGCCCGAAAAATTTTGAGAGTTATATCGGTCAATCTGAATTAAAAGAAACTTTGCAAATTTCAATTGAAGCGGCAAAAAAACGTGAAACAAACTTAGATCACATGTTGTTTTATGGACCTCCAGGATTGGGTAAAACAACACTTGCTGGAGTTATTGCAGAACAAATGGGTGCAGATTTAAAAATTACGTCAGCACCAGCACTAGAACGCCCAAGAGATATTATTGGAATTTTGATGTCTTTAAAAGGTGGTGAGGTTTTGTTCATAGACGAAATTCACCGCTTGAATAAGGTTACAGAAGAAATCCTTTATCCAGCAATGGAGGATTTTTACCTAGATATGACAACTGGAAAAAGCCAAACTGTAAAAACAATGAGGCTTCCGTTACCTAAATTCACTTTAATTGGTGCAACAACAAAAGCGGGTGCTTTGTCAGGACCATTAAGAGATAGATTTGGAATTGTTCACAGACTTCAATTCTATAATTTTGACGAATTGGCTCAAGTAATCAAACGTACCGCAGGAATTTTAGATATAAAAATTACAGACGAAGGTGCGTATGCTATTGCAAAATGCTCAAGAGGAACTCCACGTATTGCAAATAGACTTGTAAAAAGGGTTTCAGATTTTGCAATTGTAAAATATGATGGCGAAATTACAGAAGAAGTCGCAAAAAATTCGTTGAAGGCATTGAAAATTGATGAATATGGTTTAGATTCAACTGATAGAGCCTTATTAACTATGATTATTGAAAAATATGACGGTGGTCCTGTTGGCATCAATACGCTCGCAGCCGCTTTGGGTGAAGATATCAGAACTTTAGAAGATGTTTGTGAACCGTATTTGTTGCAAATAGGTTTGTTGCAAAGAACCCCACAAGGTAGAAAAATATCACCTCAGGGTTATAGACATTTAGGAATTAAGCAAAACTCTGCTCAGCAAAGTCTTTTCGGAGATTAGAAAAATGAAAAAATTTATAATAATTATTTTTGTAATGTTTTTGAGTTTGCCTGTGTTTGCTCAAAACGATGAAAAGGTTATGAAATCTGAACTTGGACGAGTTCAAAGTGTTCAGTACGAAGATGTTGAACAAAATTACTCTGACAAAAGCCAAGTTAAACAACTGGTGACAATAAAACTCTTGACAGGCGAATTTAAGGGGCAAGAGTTTAAAACAACTAATATGATTACAAATAATCCTTATTACGATATCTTTTTACATAAGGGTGATAAGGTTATTCTTCACTCAGAAATGGAAGAAGACGGCGAAACTATAAATTATGACATCGCAGATATTCATAGAATAAATTTTGTGTATGTTTTAACGGCAATATTTGTTGCAATGTTACTAATCGTTGGTAAGTTAAAAGGGCTTAATAGTTTGCTTTCAATTGTTTTTACAGTTGTTCTGATTTTGTTTGTTATGTCACCAATGGTTAGAGCTGGATTTAATCCGATTATTTCTGCACTCATCGTAAGTTTACTTTCGACCTTACTTACAATGTACACAGTTGGCGGATTTAACCACAAGAGTACATCTGCAAGTATTGGAGTTATCGGAAGTTTGTTGTTTGCATCTTTCTTGTCAATTATGGCAATTAAATTTGCAAGACTTACAGGTTTTTGTTGTGAAGAAACGATGTATTTGTATTCAGCAGACCCTAATTTAGACTTTAAAGGTATACTTACAGCCTCTGTTATCTTAGCAACATTAGGTGCTGTAATGGATACAGGCATGTCTATTGCAAGTAGTATTAATGAGTTTTATATAATTAATCCTAAAATGACAACGAAAGATTTGTTCTTGTCAGGCATGAATGTAGGTAAAGATATTATAGGTACAATGGCGAATACGTTGATTTTAGTATATTTGGGTTCATCTTTGCCACTTGTATTATTGTCACAAAATATTGATTTGCAAAAATTCTTTAATCTAAATCAAGTGGTTACAGAAATTTGCTCTGCAATGATTGGTAGTATTGCACTTGTCGCTTGTGTTCCGATTACTGCAATTGTATCTGCTCACTTGGTTAGAGTTAACAAAAACAAAATTGATGATATAATGATAGAAAATGACTTAGATGTCGACGAAAATGAAGAAAATTAAGAGGTTATAAACTATGATTGAAATGCGTGTTATGGGTATTGCACTTGATACAAGGACAGGTTCTCCTATCGTTGTTTTGAATGATAAAGACAATAGAAAAGCCCTTCCTATTTGGATTGGTTCCGCTGAAGCAAGTGCTATTATTAGAAAAATTGAAAACCTTACTGTTGCAAGACCTATGACTCACGATTTAATCATCGGAATTATTAAACAAACAGGTTATGAACTTGAAAAAGTTGAAATTGATGACGTTGAAAAAGACACATATTTTGCAACTTTAGTTTTGACAAAAGAAGGCGAAGAACCACTAGAAATTGATTGTCGTCCATCAGATGCAATTGCTGTTGCAATCAGAGTTGATGCTCCAATTTTTGTTGCTGCAAACGTCCTTTCAGAAGGTGCTGTTTCAACAGACCCAGCAAAAGATGAAGAAGAAGCACAAGAATTTAAGTCTTTTGTTCAAAGCATTAAACCATCAGATTTTGAAAAATTATTAAAAGGTCACGAAGAAACAGACCAATAATAAATATAATTTTAATGTCATTCCACTCTGCCGAGCAAAATAATCCTGTGAATTGTTTTGTTAGAGGTTGTTTCGGAATCGCAATGTTATTCCAAAGAGACCATGCGACCCTGAAACGGGTTCAGGGTGACAACGTATTTAATACTCCGTCATACCGCGCAAACGAAGTGCGTTGTGGTATCTTTAAAAATCTAAAAAAAGCCCTTGCCTTCACTCTTGCAGAAACCCTAATTGTAATGGGCATTATTGGCGTGGTTGCAGTGTTGACTATTCCAAACTTAAGTTCTTCAACTGCAAATAAAGAAAAAGTTACTAAAGTTAAAAAGATTCGTCAAAATATAACAGATGCACTAGGTCGTGCAGAGGCAGTGTATGGACCTGTTACAGAATGGTCTAGCGGTCTTAGTAGTACCAATGACATTATTATTAGATTTGAAGAGAGATTAACTGAATTTATGAAGGTATCAAAATCTCGCGCCTCTTTTATATTTATTTAAAATCTAAAATCTCTTTCACCGTGAGCAATTTTTTCTACATTTTCTTTAGTTATTTTTTTAACATTTTCGCTTTCAAGAGTTTCCAATTCTTTTTCAATTAATTTATCGCCAACAGCTTTTGTTTCGGGTTTTGCATAATCTTCCAAATACTCTTTCAAAGTCATGATTGCGTTTGGGTGGCAGAAATTTTGAATTTGTTTAGATTTACATATATCCATAAATCTTTCGCCCGTACGACCTTCTCTGTAACAAGCTGTGCAAAAGCTTGGAAGGTAGCCTATTTCCATAAGCCACTTCATAACTTCATCTAAAGTTCTAGTATCAGTAACATCAAATTGAGAGGAGTCCTCTTCTGTATAATCGTTTTCATCGTATCCACCAACCGATGTTTTTGAACCGCCTGAAATTTGAGATATACCTAAGTGTAAAACTCTTTCTCTAACTTCTTTTGATTCTCTTGTAGATACAATCATTCCAGTATAAGGAACAGCAATTCTGATACAAGCGACAATTTTGCAGAAAGTATCATCATTAATACCGTTTTTAAATGCACTTGGGTCAATATCGTTTGCTTTCCTAATTCTTGGAACACTTATTGTATGTGGACCTACGCCATGCACTGCTTCTAAGTGTTCAGCATGCATTAAAAGTCCTGCAAATTCGTATTTGTAAGTTGAAAGTCCAAACAAAACGCCTAAACCGACATCGTCAATTCCGCCTTTCATAGCTCTATCCATTGCTTCTGTGTGGTATGCATAGTTATGTTTCGGACCTGTTGGGTGTAAGCGTTCATAACGTTCTTTGTTGTATGTTTCTTGGAATAAAATATATGTTCCGATACCTGCTTCTTTTAATTTTCTGTAATTTTCAACAGTTGTTGCCGCAATATTTACGTTTGCTCGACGAATTGCACCATTCTTATGTTTTATGCTATAAATTGTTTTTAAACTTTCTAAAATGTACTCAATAGGGTTGTTAACAGGGTCTTCGCCTGTTTCAATAGCAAGTCGTTTGTGTCCCATATCTTGAAGTGCAATAACTTCTCTTTCAATTTCTTCTTGAGTCATTTTTTTGCGAGGAATATCTTTGTTTTTTGCGTGATAAGGGCAATAAACACAACCGTTTACACAATAATTTGAAAGATAAAGTGGAGCGAATAAAACAATTCTGTTTCCGTAAAAATCTTTTTTAATTTGTTCTGCAAGTTTAAAAATTTTTTTGTTAATTTCCTCATCTTCGCAAGCTAACAAAACGCTTGCGTCACGGTGAGATAAGCCCTTTCTTTCTTCCGCTTTTTTTAAAATATTTTCAATTAACTCTTTGTTGTTTTTATTTTGTTCTGCATAATCAATCGTAGACAAAATTTCGCCATCATCAATAAATTCTTCGGCTTTAAGTGATTTTACGTTATACATTTTAATTCCTCTTAACTACATGATAACTCAAACAAAACTTATAGAGCAAATTTATAGGAGTGCTTGCCTTATTCACTTATTTGTACTACCATTTTGCTATGGCTAAGATTATTACAGTACAAAAAGGTACAAAGGACATTTTGCCAACAGAAATGGATAGTTGGCACTTTATTGAAGATGCAGCGAATAGAGTTTTCTCAAGAGCTGGATTTAAAGAAATTAGAACACCAATTTTTGAAGCAACAGAACTTTTTGCTCGAGGTGTTGGTGATACAACAGATATCGTAAACAAAGAAATGTATACGTTTGAAAAGTCAGAACGTTCATTAACACTTCGCCCTGAAAATACAGCAGGCGTGGTTCGTTCTTATATTGAAAACGGTATGCATAGACTTCCCGCACCAGTAAAATTATGGTACAAAGGACCAATGTTTAGATATGAACGTCCTCAAGCTGGTCGTCAACGACAATTCCACCAAGTTGGTATGGAAATGTTTGGCATAGCTCAACCAACAGCAGATGTTGAAGCTATTTCATTGGCAGTAAGTTACTTAAATGAAATTGGCTTAAACGATTTAGACGTAGAAATCAACTCTCTTGGTTGTCCTACTTGTCGTGAAGAATATAAAACAAAATTAAAAGCAATCTTAAAACCATATTTACAAGACCTTTGCCCAGATTGCCAAAAACGTTATGAAAAAAATCCATTACGTTTGTTAGATTGCAAAGTTGAAGACTGTAAAGCAATTTATGAAAAACCTGAAGTTAAAGAGGTTATTACATCAGAATTTATTTGTCCTGAATGTCATGATCACTTTGAAGCAGTAAAAAAATATTTAGATGTTTTAGGTATTAAATACTCTGTAAACAAACTATTGGTAAGAGGTTTGGATTATTATAACAGAACAGTTTTTGAAATCAAATCTAATAATTTAGGTTCACAAAATGCCGTTTGCGGTGGTGGTCGTTATGACAGTTTGGTTAGAAACTTAGGTGGTGAAGATACTCCAGCCGTTGGTTTTGCAATGGGTATGGAAAGATTAATTTCTTTACTTCCTGCAAGAGAAGCCCAAAAACTAGATGCTTATGTTGTTTCAACAAACCAAGAAGAAGCAATTAAACTTGTAGGTGATATGAGAAAATCAGGTTTGTCTGTTGATTTTGATATGACAAATAAAAAATTCACAAAACAACTTGAAAAAGCATCAAAAGTTGCTCGTTTTGCTGTAATCCTAGGTGAAGACGAAATCCAAAACGGTACAGTTTCGGTAAAAAATCTTGCAAATTCTGAACAAATTTCTGCAAAACGTGAAGAACTTGGGAGTCTTATTAAATAATGACAAACAAGATTGACGATGTTATTGTCGAATTAATTAAAGATTTGAAAAAAGAATATAGCGACGATTTTAGTGGAATTTACTTGTTTGGCTTGTTTCTGGACGGCAAAATGCACGAAGACGAAGACATTGAACTAGTTGCAATTTTCGATAAAGAACAATCAAAGGAACAACGTGAAAAAATTTGGCGCATAATTGGCAAAATTGAAGAAGATTTTGACGTATTTATTGATTTGCACCCTCATACAGTTCAATCTTTGAAAAAAGAAGAAGAACTTTTTGAAGAAGTGTCGGAAGAAGGTATCTTCTTTAATGCACAGTTGTTTTAAGTGCTAAAAAATTATTAACAAAATTTAGAATAATTAACTACTTTTCTGGGCAGACTTTGTCTGTAACTTTTATGATGTGCCAACCGAATTGTGTTTTTACAGGTTCAGAAATTTCACCTTTTTCCATAGAAAATGCTGCATTTTCAAATTCTTTTACCATTTTTCCACGTCTAAAATAGCCCAAATCTCCGCCATTGCGTTTTGACGGACATTGAGAAAAACCTGCCGCAACATCTTCAAAAGGTAGCCCTTTTTCTACGTAACTACGCATTAATTTTGCATCAGATTCGGTTTTAACCAAGATATGGCTTGCTCTTACGGCTGTACATTCTTGCGCATAAGCGGGCATTATTGAAAAAATGCTCAGTGCAAAAAATGAAATTAAAAGTTTTTTCATCATTAAAGTTCCTTGAAGTTTTCTAAAATACCAGTCAAACATAATTTGATATGTGCGTAATTCAAACCGCCTTGGAAGAATACCGCATAAGGTGGTCTAATTGGACCGTCTGCAGAAAGTTCAATTGTAGAACCTTCAATGAATGTTCCTCCAGCCATAATAACTTCATCTTCATATCCAGGGATTAATTCTGGGATTGGAGTTACATAAGCGTTAATTGGCGAAAGAGCCTGAACAGTTTGACAGAACTTAATCAAAGCTTCTTTGTGGTTGAATGTGATTGTTTGAATAATATCAGTTCTTTTGTCGTGATATTTTGGAGTTGAGATGTAACCCATATCTTCAAACACTTTAGAGGCAAGAGTTAAGCCCTTCAAAACATCTGCAACAATTGAAGGTGCCATAAAGAAACCTTGGAAAATTAAACGATGTTGGTTTAACATTGCGCCAGCTTCTGCACCAACTCCTGGAGCTGTAAGTCTTATTGCTGCGGCATCAACGAGTTCTGCCTTACCTGCGATATAACCGCCTGTTTCAACAATTCCACCCCCTGGGTTTTTGATTAATGAACCGCCCATAAGGTCTGCGCCTACTTCTAATGGTTCTTTCTTTTCTGTAAATTCGCCATAGCAGTTGTCTACGAAGCAAATGCAGTTAGGATTTTTAGATTTTACAACCTTGCAAATTCGTTCAATAACGTCTATTGTAAGTGATTTTCTAGTTTCATAACCTCTTGAACGTTGAATTGTAACCATAGTTACAGAGTCATCAATTTTCTTTTCTAGTGTTTCAAAATCAATGTCAGTGCCGTTTAAAAGAGGAACTTCATCGTATAAAATGCCATTGCCGATTAGCGAATTTCTTTTGCTAAGTTCGCAACCTGTAAGCCCGATAACTTCTCTCATTGTGTCATAAGGTGTTCCAGCAACTGAAACAAGTTTGTCGCCAGCATGTAAATTTCCAAATAATGCGCAAGCAAGCGTGTGAGTTCCTGTTGCGAAGTGAGTTCTAACGATTGCTTTTTCTGCACCAAAAGTTTGCGCATAAACTTTGTCTAAAACTTCACGTCCTAAATCGTCGTGTCCGTAGCCTGAAACTGTGTAAAAATGTTCTGGAGCTACTTTGTTATCATAAAATGCTTTCAAAACTTTTGCTTGGTTAAAATCTCTGATTTCATCAATGTATTCAAATTCTGTTTTTACGGCAGCTTCAGCCTTTTTTATTTCTTCTTGTGCGTTCATTATTAATTCCTCTTTTTATAAAATTTTAGCATAAATATCGGATAATAGAGGAATTTAAAAACTTAAAATACAGCGTTAAATTGAGATTATGAAAAAATATATTTTAGCTATTATTTTACTTGTATTTGTCAGCAAAACTTTTGCCGATAGCTACAACCTGCAGTATTACGACAATTATGATATTAAAACAGGTGAAGAAAAGACTTTGTTTATACTTGATTTTTCAAATAGTATGAATGAATTTTTGCATAACGAGAGAAAAATTGATGTAATGCTAAAAACTATGCGTTCTATCTTGCCGAATATAAATCCGCAAAACAAAGTCGGCATGAGGGCTTATGGATATAGAATGGGTTTTACACCTTATGATAGTTGTAAGGCATCAAAATTGATGACACCAATTACAATGGGTGGTTCGGCTTTGATAGCAAAACAGATTGAAAAAACGCGTGCTTTGGGTATGACTCCGATAACTTATTCACTAAAACAGGCTCTATATAAGGACTTACATAATTATCAAGGTAAAAAACATATAATTTTATTGACAGACGGCGGAGAGAATTGTGATGAAAGCCCGTGCACATTTATTGTTAGAGAAATCAAAAATCAACCTAATTTGAAAATAGACGTAATTGCGTACGATGTGAGAGATTCAGAAGATATATCACAACTTCAATGTGTCGCACTTGTAGCAAGAGGACAGTTTTATACAGCAAAAACAGCAGGAGAACTTGCAAACAGCCTAAACCAATCACTAAGTATCTCAAAAGAAGTCGATGCAAAAATTATTCCGAGATAATCTCGCCGTAGGTTTTGCCGTCTTTGATTTCGGTGATTTTCACCTTTTGAAGTGTATTGATTAAGTTTCTATCATCCGAATTTAAAAGTATTGTAATATAGTTTTCGCTCATTCCTTTTAGTACATTTAAGTGTTTATCCAAATGCTTTTCTACAAGTACATTATGAACTGTTCCAACATTCTTATCTAAAAATTCTTTAGTCTTTTGTGTTGAAATTTTCTTAATCGCTGTTGCTCGTTCTTCCTTAACTTTGTCAGGCAAATGTCCTTCCATTTTTTCTGCCTGTGTTCCTTTTCTTATTGAATAAGGGAAGGTATGAATTGCAGTTAAGCCTGATTTTTTTAAGTTTTCAAGAGTTGTTTCAAAATCCTCTTGAGTTTCACCTACAAACCCTGCAATAACGTCACTACCTAAAAATGGAAGTTCAAAAAGTTTATTAATTTTTTCAATTTGTTCTAAATAATCTTCTACTTTATAGCGTCTATTCATTCGTTCTAAAGTCCTATTACAAGCTGATTGTAGTGACAAATGAAAATGTGGGCAGAACTGTTCTGATTTAGACAAAAAGTCTAAAAGTTCGTCTGTAATTTCATTTGGATAAAGTGAACCCAAGCGATAACGAACATTTGTGTTAGCTTCAACCTCTTTCAATAGGTCAAGAATAGTTTTTCCCCACTCTTTGCCCCATTGTCCGATGTGAATACCAGTGAAAATAACCTCTTTGAATCCATGTTTTTCAAAGGATTTGATTTGGTCGATAATAAAATCGCTTTTTGCTGAGCGTGATTTTCCTCTTGCAAACGGAATAATGCAATAAGCACAACGGTTATCGCAACCGTCTTGAATTTTTAAACTTGCACGAGTTTTTGTTGTATCAAGTAAAATAGCCTCGTGAAAGTCGCTCATATTCATAATATCGCCAACTTCGCAATTTTCATTTTTTTGCAAAAATTCAACGATATTTAATTTTTCATCATTGCCCAAAACATAGTCTACAAAATTATATTCAAGCAACTTATCGCGTTCAATTTGTGCAACGCAACCCGTAATAAGAGTTTTAACATTTTCATTTTCATGCTTTGCATGTCTTAGCAAATAAAGTGCCTCATCATCAGATTTATGAGTAACAGAGCACGAATTAAGTATAAAAAGGTCTGCGTTTTTCATATCACCAACTTTTTCAAATCCCGCATTAACTAGGTTTTCTTCAATAATTGCACCTTCAAATTGGTTAGATTTACAGCCCATTGATTTTAATAAAAATGTTTTCATAGGTTAATTATAGCCTAAAAATGCTAAAAAAAAGAGTCCAAATGGACTCAATTAAGAATAGCTGGAAGTATGAAAAAGATTTAATTATATTTAACACCATGGGCGTTCTTTTTCCTATACCTCAATGGCTACATGTTGAGGCTAATATTAAGAAGCGCCATATTACCTAACTCGGTAATATGGCGCTTTACTTATTATTTGAAATTATTTTTTTAAATATCATTGATTGTATAATCAATTTCTCTCAAAACAGGTCTAGTTCTTATTATTGGAACAAGTTTTTGTTCGTTTTTAATAACCTCTGTTGGAGTTGAAATATTTGGTGTGTTTTGAATTACCTCTTTAACTTCAATATCAACGTTAGCTTTAGCCTTATCTTGTTTATTTGGCTTTTTAGCCTTTTGTTTTTGAGGTTGTTCAGGTTGTTGTTTTGTAAATTCTTTTACTTCATTAATTTGAGTTTGTTTTTTCAACTGCTCTTCTTGCATTTGGATAGTTACAGCTTTTTGAGCAGCTTTAATTTGTTCTCGTTCTTGTTTCTTTTCAAGACGGATTCTTTCTTTTTCGTATTTAGCTTCCAATTTAGCTCTTTGTTCATCTTGAGCTTTTTTAATTTTATCTTCTAGTGGAAGAGCATCATCTTTTGCTTTAAGCATTTGCTTTTCAGTCTGAGTGTCTTTAAATTCTTTTATATTAGCTTTTGCTTTTGCATTCAAAGCTTTTGTTTCTTTTGCAATTTGACGAGCAGCTTTTTTAGTTTCAGCCTTCATATAGCGTGTACTTCTAACTGACGCACGACGACCGTCAATCTTGAATTTATCAATAGAAACCGCAGTCGGTTTAACGATTTCAGGACGAAGATTTAAGTCTTGGTATTGGTCAATTTTCATCAATGCTAATTGCGTTTCTTGAACAACTTGTGGTGACAAGAATTTAGTCGAGTACCTTTTTACTTTTTCTAATTGCTCGCTAGAAGGTGAGTATGCTTGAGTCATAATTCTTGATTCACGAGAGCTAATCAATTTATGATAATTTTCTTGCCATAAAATAATTTGATTGTTTGCATCAATCAATGTAATTTGGCTTGTAAGTCTATATGCAGGGTCAATTACGGTTGCTCCTGGAATATTTAAGAAGTCCCAAAGAGTTCTGCGTGTAATATAGTTTTGTGCATCCATTTGGCAAGAAATCAAAAGCACTTGTTTTGCTTTAAATCTGCTTGCAAGCTTTTGCACGGTATTAAAGTCGATTGAATAATTTACATCGTAATTATGTAACATTTTAACAACTTCGCGCTTGAAATATTTGTTTGCAGGTTGATTAATAGAATTTTTTATTTGATAAAGTTGAACCGCAGACATTTGAGGATGCGAGTTGTATATGTTAATAATATCCATCGCAATAATATCTGCAGATTTTGGAAATACCATATAATCAGTATATTCTTCAAATATACTTGTTGGTAATACCAAAACGTTGTACTGTGTTGCCCAACAACGACCAGAACATATTAAAAGTAAAAATAAAATAAGACTTATAAATTTTTTCATGCTAAGATTATAACATATTATTATTTAGTGTGCTAATTATTAAAAAGGAGTTAATAAATGGACTACAATGAATTATTAGAAAAAGCTAAAAAAGCAAGCGAAAACAGCTATTCACCTTATTCAAAATTTCCAGTAGGTGCATGTGTTTTAATGGAAAGTGGTAAGACTTACATTGGAACAAATGTTGAAAACTCATCTTTCGGTGCAACAATTTGTGCTGAACGTAGTGCAATTGTTAACGCAATTGTAAACGGTGAAAGAAAAATTGTTGCAGTTGCAATTTATGGTCCTAAAATGAAACGTTGTGCACCATGTGGTGTTTGCAGACAAGTTATGAATGATTTTCGTTCTGACAAAGGTATTGACATTATTCTTGAAGATGAAAACGGTCAACCAGAAGTTCACACAATTGATGAATTATTACCTTTAGGATTCGATTTATAATATAATATTAATATGTTCATATTTGAATTTATTAAAAAATATTGGTACAAAACATACGTAGAGCCTAAAGTTCTTGAAGAAGAAAAGTGCATCAAGCAATATGATGCAACCGATGATTCGCCTGAATTTATTGAAGATTACGAAAAATGTGAGCATGTTTACATGCCAATTGACAGTTCAGGTGAAATATTGGCGTGTACAAAATGTGGAGCTTTAGCAAATAAAAAAGACGTTTGTAAAGATAATTTTTTTGAAAGAAAAGAAATTTAATGAATATTATGAAAAAAATAACTTTATTGCTATTCTTAATTTTGTTTATGCAAAACGCTTGTTTTGCAACTACAAACGTAAGTTTTGTATACCTTAATGGTTCAAATAATAACAATACAAAAATGAGAAATTGGTTTTTAAGTGGAATTAAAAAATTTCATCCAACGCTTAAAAACCAATTTGAAAAAGATAAATTTACACACAAATACTTGTTAAATGATGGACATTATGTAATTGATGAAAATCCGACAATTTTCTTTTGGGGTGACAAAAGTCAAAATGACTTGATGTTCATGAAGGAAAAAGCAAATCTTTTGCGCTCAATCAGTCCAATTATTGCATTTTTCGTAAGAAATACTATTGCAGATTGTCTTCACGATGCAATATGGGTTCAAAAAACTCATAACATGATTCCAATTATTCAAGACTTGGATATTACGGTGAAAGGTCAAGTTTCTCAAGGCAAAAAAGTTGTTTTGCTTGGGTATTCTGCAGGTTCGTTTATAACAATGGAATATTTGTTTAATAAAATGCCATACTTAAATATTGAAGAATATTTGATTGATAAAGGTATAGATGACGATTTGCTAAAATTTGTCAGAAAAAATCCAAGAAAAGATGCATGCATGCTTTCTATTGTAGGCTCAGACGTTCTTGACTACTCAGCCTTGGGAACAACTTTTGTTAATAAAAATAAGGAAGAATTTAAAAGAGGTTATTTGAAAATAGATGAGTACACTGATAAATATTGTGCTCCAGAAGGCTCAATTATTGGTGTAATCAATTATGCAAGTCCAATTCCACTATTCTATTCAGATATGGCGGATAAAAATTTAGAATCAAGCAAACTTATGCACCTAATGTATAAGTATTTGATAGAAAGAGATTTTTTCTTTTTGACAGTTAATTATGCAGATGATCCGTTAGGATTTCCAAATGGCGTTAATTATACGAACGATGAAATTCAAAAAATGACGAATATGACTTTTTCAAACGAGGAAGGTTTTTTCTATGACTATTCAAGAACTTTAAGTTGGCGAACATTTGCAGCAGCCCATACATCTTATTGGAAGACAAGAAAAAGATTTTCAAAAGCAATAACTAAGGGATATAAAGAGGGTTATCGTTTTCAATTTGATGAAGAATACCAACAAAAAATGCTTAAAAAATCCCACCGCAAAAGAACATAACAAGAAAAGGAATTTAGTTAATACAAATCTTTAATAAGATTTCCTTAATTGTTCCGTTTTTAATAACATTTTTAACTTCTAATGATAAATCACATTTTGCTTCAAATGCATCATAAATATTTTTACAATGAATGCTTTTAATAAATCCTAAAAATTTACTATCAAATAATACTTTTATAGCTTTGTAGTCGTGAGGATTATTTTTATCTTGAATTAATGACAAACGTTCTTGTAATTCTTTATTGGTAAGAGTTTTAGCCTCATCAATTACACTTTTGTCAGCAATATTAATTCTTGAAACATTAGTTAAAAATCTTGCAGGTATTTCCTCATGTGGTGCAATAAACTCAAAATTATCAGTTAATAGTTTTGCTCCAGTCAATCCTAACAAAGCAAAAATATCATTTTTATAATCATTTGCTTCCCAATATGATAAAAAATCTTCATAATCTCTACGAGCAGGGTTTAGCAATCTTCTTTGAAAAATATCTAATACGTTGTTTGTGTAAATTTCATTTAAATCTTGAAATGCAGGATAATATTGAAAGCCTTCTTTTATTGCCATATCAAGATTTTCTTTCAAATAATAAAATTTATAAGAGTCATCATCTTTTTCTAAAATAGCAATTATTCTTCTTGAACTATCAAAATTTTTCTTCCAAGTTAAATAAATTTTATCTGTTTTAAATGTACACATTATATTAACTCTTTCAATTTTTCTCGTCGACTTTGTAATATTTTTAATATCACTTCTCGTCTATTATTACTAATTTTATATTTTTCTGGTAGGTCCATTTGTTGTATTTTTTTTATTATATCATCAACAAAATCTAGATAATTTTTTTCTAACATTTTCTCTATTAAGCACTTCATATCATCTTCGTTCTTAAGTAAGTGACTAATTATTTCATAATGGTTATATTTTTTTAAATCATCTTTCGATAAGTATAGATTTGGAGGTCTAGATTTTGGACCACAAATGTATTTATCAAGTTTGTTCTTGTTATTTAACAGTTCAGTGACTTTATCTTCATTATAACCACTTGCTAAACAAGAGGCATTGTCATAAATTGGAGATAAAATTACACTTTTAGACTTGTTATTAAAACAAAAACCCCAGTTTTCATCATGTCTATCATTGTTACCTATTAGGCAGTCAAAAATAAGCATTTTTTTATAATTTACCCAAGCACAGTCTTTAAACCCCCCTAAGGTTAAAATCTTTTTAATATCTTTTAGGTTATGAGAAAAATCTGTATTTGCAAAAAAATCTTGAGCTTCAATTAGTGAATCCTCTTTTGTAATAAAACTTTTTATTAAAATTCCATATGTATGAATATTTTTAATGTTGTATTCTGCAGGTATGGCTTCTGGTATATTTAGTCCTAAGAATGTTCCAATCTTGTAGGCAATGTATTCCGTCCAGATTTCTTGCGTTACAAAATAAATGGGAGTTTGAAGTTCTTTAGGTTCTTTATAAATATAAATTGACCCATCAGAAATTTTTTCAAGCCAACATTTAACTCTTCGTCCTCTTGAAGAATAGCCATTAATTTCTGTCCAATTATTTACGTCTATTTTTTCAATTTTAATTTCCATTTATTTTTTAAGTTACGTAATACCAAAAACATAATATCACACACTCTAGGTTTGTAAAAGTTTAATCACTGTTAATTTTAAATAAAAAGCTGAGCCACCACGCTCAGCTTTAAATAAAATCTCTCAACTATCTTTACTATCTCACTTAATTTTCGTTACTTACAGCCATCTTCTACACATATCCACTACCAACTGCAAGCACGTTTTCTGGTTTTGTTCTATTTAACCGCAACCAATTTTTGTTGAATACCTTGTTCTGCGTTCAACATTCTTGCATTAGCCATTGCCATTGAACGACGTTTTTTAGCGCCTCTTAATATAAATTCTACGCTATTATCAATATTACAATTTGGAGTTTCAATTCTTTTTAACATATACATATCCCTTTCATTTGGTTTGATTAAATTTGATTTAAGTTATTTGTTTTATCCACATATTTTTTATCGACAGACCCAAATCTAAACTTTAGACTTTTGAACTATTTGTTTACATTTTGTTACATAGTTTGCTTGTAACATTAATATATATTCAAATGACAAACCGCTATGTGTGAGTTATCATAACAATATGGATAACAAATTAATTACAAAAAATATAATCGATTTTGATAAAGATCTTGGGGCGGCACTTTTAAAAACTATTTTACTTGCAAAAAATGACGTTCCTATGTCACACAAAAGAACTGCAGATAATTACGTTATTATCAAAAGAATGTACTCATCTCATGCTGTTAAAGCTACAGTTACATTGTCTGAGTACGATTTGTTGAAAAGATATGATTTTGAACCTCTTGAATGTACTACAATTCAAAAGGCAAATGAAGAAATTGAATTTTTGAAAAAATGGTCTTTCGCTAATAATTTAGAGCTTAGAAAAGATGCAGATATGATAATTATTATTAGAGCGAAAGAACTTAAAAACATTACCGCAAGTGCTTATTCAAATGTCCCGAGCGAAATGTACAATGGCTACAAAGCCCTAGACAAATACTTTGAAGAAATCACTAAATTTTATAGGTAATATATTTTATGAACAAAACTGAATTTATTAATGCCAAAAGAATTGTTGTAAAACTTGGCACTAATGTTTTAAGAAATGATGACGGGGAAGCTTCTTTACCTCGCCTTTATTCTTATATTGAAGATATTTCAGCCCTTGTTAAATCTGGCAAAGAAGTTATTTTAGTAACTTCTGGTGCTGTAGGTTTAGGTAGAAAAAAGATTAATGTCGAAAAATCAGATGATATCGTTTTAAAACAGGCATGTGCGGCTATAGGTCAATCAAAATTAATGTCTATTTATGAAAACGGTTTTGATGCGTATGGTATAAATACGGCTCAAGTTCTTTTAATTGAAGATGACTTTGCACAAAGAAAAAGATACTTAAATTTAAGAAATACATTGAATAAATTACTTGAGCTTGGTACAGTTCCAGTAATTAACCAAAATGATACAGTTTCGACATTTGAATTAGAAACTTTATACAAAGATGCACAAGTTTGTTTTTCAGATAACGACAAACTTTCGGCTCTTGTTGCAAGTGAATTAGATGCAGATTTGTTAATTATATTGTCTGATGTAAATGGGCTTTATGACTGCAATCCTAAAGATAATCCTGATGCAAAAATAATTACAGAAGTAAAAGAAGTTACAGATGAAATTATGGATATGGCGTGTGGTGTTTCTGATTGTGGCAGAGGTGGTATGAAAACTAAACTTGAAG
>ERZ808275.135-NODE-135-length-43178-cov-5.681655_pt1 | contig 43178 bp, 40 predicted proteins | sample MGYA00520894_ERZ808275 | MGnify/ENA primary metagenome ERZ808275 (study PRJEB31516, sample SAMN03275598) | gut metagenome | biome: mammalia-associated habitat; material: feces | host: Papio cynocephalus | place: Kenya | collected 2012-08-03 ... | reverse complement strand
ACTGGGGTTTTCCTACTTTTTTTGCTTCTCAACTGTAAAAGATGGGATTATAGCATATTTTTATTTTACTCTAAAGAGTAAAAAAATATTTGTCATCAATCTAGAAAATACTTATACTAAAAAAGAGGTGATATTTATGGCAGAAATGACTTATTTAATTTGTACCGATTTAGATAACACGCTTTTAACTCCTGAAAAAAATATCACACTCATTACGCAAGAAATGATGAATCACTTAATTCAAAGCGGAAATTATTTTGTTTATAATACAGGTCGTCCTTATCATGGAGTCATTGAATATATTCAATTATTACCCAAGACCATGCCCGCTATCTTTTTAAATGGCGCGTTAATGACTTGGACAAACCCAAAGACATTAGAAATGAAAAAAAAGATATCTTTTCCATTAAATACTGCTTTACTGCATGAATTATTAGAAGAAATCATGCCTTATTTAGATGGTGGACTCATTTATGCTTTTAAATATCTCTATGTATACCATAAAAATAAAGTCCCCTATTGGCTAGTGCATGATAATGAATATGTCACGATAAAAAGATTGACCGCTAAAACAAAATTTATCGATGAGCCTTTAAGTGCTTCTTTTCAAGTTAAAGAAGCATATATTCAAGAATTTTTAACTATTATCCAAAAAGAAAAATACCAAGAATTCTCTTTCTATCCTTGGGGACATTTTGATCATATTTATTCTTTTGAAATTATTAAAAAAGGTGTGAGTAAAGGTGCTGCTTTATCACTTTTAAAAGATGAACTTCATTTACCTTCTCTCTACACGATTGCTTTCGGTGATAATTATAATGATGTGAGTATGTTAGAAATAGCGGATGAAGGCGTTTATATGTGTAACTCTAAAGAAGATTTATTAAAAAAAGGAAAGCTTTTCACTTCCCTTACTTCTAGCCAAGATGGCATATTTGATTATTTAAAAAAGCAACATCCTGAATTATTTTAATTATTTTTTACGATGAATAGAATCTTCTTTGCGGAAATGTCCTGTAGGATAACGAGAAGATAATTTTTCAATATTGTGATTAGCGATATCTTCTAATGTATAGCCTAAGCCTTTTGCGGTTAAAGCCACATACCACATGACGTCACCTAATTCATCCATTAATTTTTCTTGATTTAAATCATGACCTTGGAAAAGGGATTTTTTTACAATGTCCGCACATTCTCCTGATTCTCCAGTCAACCCCAATACTCCATTTAAAACAGGATTTTTTCTTCCTTCTTCACTAGCAAAGCTATAAGCCGCTTCTTGATATTCATTTAATTTTTCCATAAAACGTATTTCAACTCCTCGTTTCTATTTTCTAGCATTTGTTAAAAAGAAACAAGAGAAAAATAAAAAGTTTTTTAAGAAGATAAAGCGCCTTCTATCATGCTTCCAATACCAAAAGCTAGATAAGATAAAAGAAAAGCTAGAACGGTTTGAAAAATTAGATATTTTATGGTTTTTTTCGTGCTTCCTAATTCTTTTTTCATCGCCGCGATTGCGCTGATGCAAGGAGCACTAAAAAGAATAAATAAAATATAGGCATATGCTGCACTTTTACTTTGAAACATGGAAAAAACAGAAGATAAAAAGATGCTTTCATCTCCTAAAGAAGAATCTAAACCCGCAATCATTCGTAAAGAAGAAACAACTTGTTCTTTGGCAATAATACCTTGAAATGCGGATACCGTAAGTGCCCAAGAATTTTCTCCTACCATCGGATAAAAAAGCCATGAAAATAATCTTCCTAAATCGGATAAAATAGATTTTTCAATAGGGATACCATAAGTCAAATTCCAAGAAAAAGAAGATAAAAACCATACAAATATGGAGCAAAGTAAAACAATGCTCATCGTTTTTTTAATAAAACTTTTTCCTTTTTCATAGACATCATACGCTATATATTTTAGATTCGGCCAATGATATTTAGGTAGCTCAATAAAGAATTCAGAAGTATGACTTTTTTGAAAAAACTTTTTGAAGATGAATGCGTAAATCAAAATGAATAAAATCGCTAGTAAATATAAAGAGATAACAAAGAAAAAACGTTTTTCATAAAAAATATGGCTAGCAAAAAGAACGATAATAGGAAGTTTTGCACTACAAGGGACAAAGGGCGTTAAAACAATCGCTTTTTCTCTTTCTTCCATTGAGGGAATGGTTCTTGTAATCATGATGCCGGGAACACTACAACCACTTCCCACTAAAAAAGGGATCATTGTTTTTCCGCTTAATGACACCTTTTGTAATAAACCATCAAGAATAAAAGAAATACGTGCTAAATATCCCGTATTTTCTAAAAAGGCGATAAAAAAGAAAAGAGCAATTAATTCAGGAAGAAAACAAAGCATACTTCCTACACTTCCTAAAACGCCATGAACGAATAAACTATTGAGCCATGGTTGAATGTTATTTTGTTCTAAAAGAAAAGAAAGCTTTTCTAACGCTGAACTTAAGCCAGTTTCTAAAAGTGGCGTTACACCATTTCCTACGACTAAAATAACAAAAGCGTACATGCTTACCATAACAAGTATAAAAATAGGTATGGCAAAAAAAGGATGTAAAAAGAAATCATCTAGCCGCGATGACCATGTTTTTACATTTTCTTCTTTTTGATAAACTTCTTTTGTTATTTGCTCAATCATTTGATATTGCTTTTCAATTTCTTTTTCATCTTTCGAAGGAAAAAAAGCAAATTTAGGTTCTTTTATTGCGCTTTCCTTTTCTATTTTATTGATTAATTCATCTAAAGATTTTGTATTTTTTCTAGAAATAACGATGACGTCAACACCCAAAAGCGCCTCTAGTTTCTTTTTGTTAAAGCTTATTTTTTCTTTTTTAAAGCAGTCTTCCATTGTTATTACAACAATTACTCTTTTTTCCAAAGATAATAATTGCGTTGTTAAAAATAAACTTCTTTCTAAACATGTTCCATCTATCACATTGAAAATCACATCAATTTTTTCATTATTTAAATAATCAGCTGTAATTTCCTCTTCTTTTGAATAAGGAAATAATGAATATGTTCCTGGTAGATCAATGATGTGATGATGGGTTTCTTCTATTCTTCCTTCTTTTTTCTCAATCGTAACGCCTGGAAAATTTCCAATCGTTTGATGTGTTTTTGTTAAAGCACTAAAAAGTGTTGATTTCCCGGAATTTGGATTACCTACCAATGCGATATTCATTGTTCATTCTCCACAATAATCGCGTTTAAAATGGAGCGAGGTAAACATAATTCATAATGACGGAAATAAATTGCCATTTCATTTTGAAAAGGCGCTACGCGTAAAACACGTACCTTGGTACCTTTAGTTAAACCTAGTTCCAATAATCTTCTTTTTAAATCTCCTTGTTCATGAATTTCTTTAATTTGAATACATTCTCCTTTTTTTACCGCTAGTAAAGTGCGTTGATTTTTGTTCATTGATAGAGCTCCTATACATATTATCTATACGTAAAGAGATAAAAGAAGTAGAACTATTGAAAGTAGAATGGTTTCAAAGTATACTTTGAATAGAATTATTTTATGATAGAAAGGAAGAAAAATATGGAAGATATTGTATTGTTTCATTTTGCTAATGAGAATGATTGTTTTGCTTTAGATAGAAACCAATTTTGTATTCGCTTTAAAATTACAAAAGGAACCACTTCACGCGCTTTTATTCATGTTTGTGATAAATATATTTCCCATATTTCAAAAACACCTCTTCCAGAAACAATTTTAAAATTTCCTATGAAAAAAGTGGCTTCTGATGGTATTTTCGATTATTTTGAAGCCATTGTTTTTGAAAGGATGATTACTTTTTCTTACTTTTTTGAGATTATCGATAGTGAAAAAATGTCTTCTTTTTATGGAAATCTTCATTGGTATAAAAAAAGAATTGAATGCTTAGAACATATGTTTGAATGCCCACAAATCGCTCGCTTCCATGATGCATTATTTACTCCTTCATGGGCCAAAGGTGCGATTGGTTATCAAATATTCCCCGACAGTTTTGCGCGCCTTCATGAAAGAAAAGAACAACATGTCGCTTGGAACAAGGTTCCTATCATGCCTGGAGACCGCTTAGGAGGAGAACTTGTTGGTATAACTGCGCATTTAAACTATATTAAAGAATTAGGCGTTGATTTTATTTACCTTAATTCCATTTTTTCATCTACTACAGCCCACCGCTATAATATTACTGATTATTATAAAGTCGATCCCGAATTAGGCACCAAAAAAGATTTCATTCAATTCGTAAAAAAAGCACATAAGCTTGGATTAAAAGTAATTTTAGATGGTGTGTTTAATCACGTAAGTACCGAATTCTTCGCCTTTAAAGATGTTATCAACAAACAAGAAAAATCAAAGTATAAGGATTGGTTCTATATTGAAGATTTCCCTATTCGAAATGAAGTAGATGAAAAGCCAAATTATGAATCATTCGCTTATATGGGTGGTATGCCTAAATTAAATCTAACCAACCCAAAAGTCCAAAAATATATTCTTTCTGTTGTTCAATATTGGATGAAAAAAGCCCATATTGATGGTTGGAGAATTAGTGCGAGTGATGAAATGCCTCTTTCCTTTTTAGAAGAACTCAAAAAAACAGTAAAAAATACCAATTCTGCCGCTATTATTGTTGAAGAAAATTGGCATTATGACTTTTCTTCAAGAGCTCAACTCTTTGATAGTGTTACCAATTATCCTTTCTATTACGCTTTAAAAAATTGGCTTATCCTTCATGAATACCGCATTACCGATTTTGCCAAAGAATTATCGTTTATGCGTGGAAATTTCCCTTATGAAACCTATCACACCTTATGGAACATGATTGATTCTCATGATACTCCTCGTTTGATTTCTGAATGTGAAAGTTTAGATGATTTCTTATTAGCGGTCGTTCTTCAACTTACCTTACCTGGATCTCCTATCGTCTATTATGGAGATGAAGTCGGATTAAATGGTTATGCTTCTCCAGACTCTAGACGTGCAATGCTATGGGATGATTCTCAAAATATTGCTATTTTAAATATGTATAAAAAGTTAATCATGATAAGGAATACATATTCCGCATTAAAAACAGGCGATTTCCGTATAGTTGACGCAGTAATAAAAAGTCAACTTCTTATTTTCTCTCGTTATAATGAAGAGGAAGAAATTCGTATCATCATCAATGCTTCGGATGCTCCACACAGTCATAATGTAAAAGGAAAAGACTTATTTTCTCAACTTTCTGTTCTTCCAAAAATCCCTGCCAAATCATTCTATATTGTTCAAGTAGAAAAATAAATTTGTATGTTCTTTTTTGCTTTAGCCAAAATAAGAATATGGGCTATTATAATTATCACGGCATGATTAAAAGAAAAATTAGAAATCATGAACTTATTCAATATGAATATGTCGATGAATATCATCACATTCGTCCTTGTTTACTACTCTATTTTGATGACGGAACCATCAAACCCATTCGCGAATATCGTTTTATGGAATACGCTCCGATTCTATTAAAATGGGAAGAAGAAGAAATGAAGCAAAAGAAAAGGCGCAATTAACGCCTTTTTTGTTTGTTTTTTAAATCGCTTTTATTAAATTCAAATAAATGATTACTCTTCAATTGCAAAAAAACGATCCGCATAGTCTGGTGATTCTTCTTTGAAAGCTTCTAGCGCATCTTTAGGCACATAAATTGTCTTCAAAGAATCTGGAAGACTATAAAGTCCACATCGTGCTTTACAGCGAATGGTCAATTTTGTTAAATATTCACATTCGTTAAACGCACCGGAATATTCAGTAACACTTTCTGGTAAATCAATTTCTTCAATTCCTGATTTAGAAAAGGCGGAATATGCAATTTCAGTAACTCCACTACTAATGGTAACACTCTTTAAAGCGCTACAATTATAGAAAGCTTGTTCTTTAACAACCTTTAACGTTCCTGGAATAACAATACTTTTTAATCCACTATCTTGAAAAGCTTTTGCGCCCATGGTTTCTATTTTAGTTGGAAGTGTCACTTCATTTAGTGCTTTGCAGCCTTGGAATGCACTTTTACCAATCTCTATTAAAGATTCTGGAAGATGTAATTTTTTTAAATTCGCTTGGTCTTGTAAAGCACCATCCGCAATATTGGTTGTTCCTTCTCTTATTGTTAATTCAGATAGTTTTTGATAATTACCTTCTAAATCATAATTTTTAAATGATAAGAATGTGTCATTAACATAAATAGCGCCTTGTGGTAAAGCATAATACCACGCTGTTGCCATAAAAGCACCTCTACCGATATAAGTTACTCCTTTACCAAAACTAATATCCGTTAATTGTTTGCACCAGTTAAACGCATTTTCTTCAATTGTTGTAACCGTGTCTGCAATAACAACTGATTTAAGGCTATAACAACTAGCAAAGGCTGAATAATTAATTTTGATTAGATTATTATGTGTTACAACCGATGTAATATCCTTACGAGAAAATACATTGCTTCCTACTTCAACAATAGGCAAACCTTTATATGTTGCGGGAATATCAATTTCCGTTGCTGTACCATTATAACTAATAAGAGTATAACCGCTTGGGAATGTATCATCATAACTATACGAATAAGCTAATTCCATACCATTTTCTAATACTGGATATTTTTCTGCCCATCTAGCGTATAAAGTCATATCAGAAGTAGGATAATATGGCATTCGAATGGGTTCGCCATCAAAATTTGCATTATCAAACCATCCTGCAAAAATGTTGCTTTCTTTACTAATCACCGTATCGCCATAATGTAATGCTTCGCCTTCTTTTAAATACTCATCTGGTAAGTCTCCATCTGGTAATTCACCTGGGACTCCAGTACCTTCATAAGCACCGCCATTCATTTCATAATGAATATGAATGTATTTTTTAAATTGGGCATAAACGTCGATATCCTCAGTTAATTTTGTATCTAAGAATTCATCTTCTGTAAATTCTTGATTATCATAGTACCATCCAACAAAATAATAACCTTCTTTTGTAGGATCTTCTGGTAATTCAATCGATTCATTTCCTTTTGATTCCACAACTTCAACAATGGCGTCATCTACATAGAAGGTTATTTTTCTCATTTTAGATGCGCCACAAGACGTTAGCATACATAGTTGTAAAGAAACTAATAAAAGTGCCAACTTTAAAAATTTCATTTTTTTCTTCATTTTGGTCTTTTTCCCCCTTATTTTTTTTAAAAGCACTATAATTATACCCCCCCCCCGCATTTTTATGTCAAGGTTTGTGCGTTTGCAAAAATAAAATTAGTGCATATTGAATAAACTTGAATTTAAAAAGGTCTTGATTTTTTAATGACGATTCTTTGAACTACATTTTTTTGCCGCAAATGCAAAAAAATGTGAGGTAGGAGTGCCTACCTCACACATAGTAAATAATCAACAACTGAATTAAATAAAACAATAAGTTTTATTCACCAACAACATAATCTGGTGTGAATTCAGTATTTGTTTTCCAAATAACAGATTCCTTAGCACCGTTAAGAGTGTTACCGAACATTTTGAAGGTAGCGCCATCATTCATGGAAGGATAGGTGTTATTTTTGTAGAAACAAATAAGCGCTGTAGCATCGCCCTTCACAGTATTGCCAGTAATTACGACATTGTCCAATGTGCCATTACAGAACATTACGCCAACATTCTTATAAGTAGTATCAGTGTCAATAGAACATTTGCCCATATTAAATGTATTGTTCATGATCGTTACGGCACCGCTGGCATTTCCTTCCCACATTTTAATAGGACGGACAGCGTTAATAGTGCAGCCTTCAATGGTCACATTACATTGTCCTAAATTCTGAATCCAAATTGGGTTAGAATTGTTTTTGTTATCAAATCCATCGCTGTTAATACCAGCTGTGTTTTCGTACTTATTGAAGGTGCAGTTTACGAAAGACATATCATTTGTACTTGCTGCGGTTCCCATCATGCCATCGCCGTTTTGAAGCCAGTTTCCGTTGAAAGTGCAACTATTAAATACAACGCTTGCAACCTTATGAGTATGGAAAGCTGGGTCATATCCAAGTGCTTCATACCAAGAACGGAAAGCCATTTGTCCAGCGCCAAAAGTAACTTCTTCAAAGGTAACATTGCAAGCGTCTGGAATGCTAAGTGTAATCATACCAGCATTAAAGCCACCAGTATCCTTAGCACCAAGCAAAGTACCAGTTAATATCAAATCAAATCCATGTTTACTCGTAGAGTACAAAGACTTCTCGACATTTGTGCCGCCGACATTCAACGTTTTCTTATAATTCATATCTTTGGTATAAATACCATGGTCCGTCTGATCGGCGGTGAAATACTCATAATCGTCAACGATATTCTCATTACCGATAATGATGCCACCTTCGAGAGAAACACCATTTAGATTTAAATATACAGTCTTAAGTTCTTCTGGAATAACTTCTAATGCATTGAATTCGCTAAGGCTATAGTAAGCTGTATCATTTTCTGTTGTCGCATTACCTTGAATGGCTTCGACTAAATAACTAATTGAACAGCTCTTTTCTAAGTATTCATTTCCAGCATCACTTGGAAGTTCAATTGAGCAAGCAATGGTTTGAGTATCACTATTTACTGCTAAATCTTCCCAGTTGGTGATGGCCATATTTTCATATTCACCAATCTTAATTTTTAATCCATCGTATAATCCATTATCTTTAAAAGTGAGACGTGTACGATATTTCACTGCAATTGTGCTGTTATTTTTAACGTTAATGTTGAATTTAATTGCATCACCTGGAACGATATTGGATAAATCTAATGAGTTAGAATCTGCATTAAATGTTGCTGTTCCGTTATATAAGTGATCCGTTCCATCTTCCCAATCTGTCGTTAAGGATTTGGTTTGGACACTCGTTTGATCAATGGTCGCTAAGACATCTACTTTTCCTGATTTTACAGCAATATTTACTTCATGTTCAGAGGTAAATAATGCATAGGTTGCTCCAGCTAATAAACTTGCACTTAAACAAATGCCTAACATTGCTGATGCGATAACTTTATTCTTTTTCATGTTTTTTTCTCCTTTTTAATTTTTTTTATTTTTTGCACTATCTCGTGCTTGTTGCCTGTACTGCTTCTACATACAAGTCGATATTTGTTTTTAATCCTTTGGCTTCGTTATTATCAAACTGAACACCTTCTGACTGATCGTCAACAAATTCAATCGTAACATTAAAGAAGGATCTTGCATTCTCGGCTTCTCTTACCATTACTTTGCCACTTGCGATTTCATACTTTTTATCGAGGCTAGATAAATACTCGCTTTTTTGATTTCCGTCTTGCTCCGTAATCGTAATTTTGAGTTGTTCTGCTAATTTTTCGTCAGTCCCTGCGCCTAGCTTTAAATACACGTTATAATCAAACGACACGCTTCCTCCATCGTTAGCTATACACATCGTTGCTGAGTAACTGGAAGTCGGAACGATAAGTTCTTCACTATCCATTCCAAACACATTTTCTGTTGTTCCAAATGTGAAATCTACCGGTTCATCGGTTGCTTTTTGTACAACCTTCTCTTTGACGATTCCGTCATTCGCATCTAATCGATTTTGGACAAGTTCTGTTCTTACGAGTTTTACGTTCAATGTTCCTGCTTGTAAATGGTTATTTAATGTTACATCACTGCTCCATAATGCATACGTTCCGCCCACTAAAAGAGCTGTACTTAGCATGATCATCGTACTTGCCATCATCAGAGTCCTGGCTTTGTCTTTTCTCATTTCCCTTATTTTCCCCCTTTCCTTTTTTGTATAATGAATCAACCTACAATTTAAATTGCCTTATTTTGTAACGGTTGACACCTTATCCTTCGCTTTTTCTTCTCTTTGTTTTTTTCTTCGTAGTTTTGCTTGTTCTTTCTTATACGCTTTTTCTTCTTCTATGGCTCTTACCGCTATTTCTATACTATCCTTTACGGCCGCTACAGAAGCTTCGTCGGTGACTTTAATTACTGCTGGGGCTTGTTTGACCGCAACTTTATTGTCACTTACATAATTCTTAAATGTGAGATTTGATATCATTAATTCACATTGGATGACGCCTCTACGTATCTTTAAACGCACAAAACGTCTTTTTCCGATTCTAAATTCTTCATAATTTGCTTTTTTAAATCGTTTACTTTCTTTGATTCCTTTGGCATACTTTACGATTTCGTCATAATATCCTTTATATTCAGGTGAAAGAGTTCGATACTTCTCCATTAATGTTTCTGTACCAGCAGCAAATATTACATTCCCATTCTCGTCTTCTTCCTTCGTACTTTCTATTTCTTCTTTCTTTTCTACAACCTCTTCTTTATTGGCTTTCGCTTGTTTTTTTGCTTTTATTTCATCATAAACATCAAAGCTCACGATGATGACGCAATACAATCCTATGATCAATACGATGGCTACAAAGATGATTATTAATGTTTCCATTCATCATTTCCCCTTTCTTCTTATTTCATTTCTCCATCTTTTTCTTTATTCTCTTCGGCCTTTTGCTGGAGCTCTTCTACTCTTCTTCTTAATTCTTCTATTTCACTCGCTTGACTATTTTGTACTTCCTCTAACTTCTCTTTCTTTTCTTTATTCACTGCATCTATGATTCGCATCACTTGAAACGCAATCATGATTAAGCATGGGATAATAATGATACAGACAATTCCTATTGGACTTCTTAACGCATACACAACTAACCCTATCAATCGACTTTGTCCTGTTACTCTTCCAATAATATAGTTCGGACTATTTTCATCTTCAGTATCTATAATTTGTTGTCCTACACTATTACTTTCTGCTTTGTTATCTCCTTCAAGAGTAATTACATATCCCCCTTGACTCTTTTCTTCTATTTTTACTACTCGGTGGGTTATCGTCTCTTGCTTTTGATACACGTATTTAAAGGTTAATACATCCCCTACTTTAATCGTCTTTAACCACTCCTGCCGTTTTGTTTCTTCTTTTGGCATCACTTCCACAAATACACAAGATTTTACCGGTATACTTTTTATTTTGTACTTTGATACATCCGTTTGTTCACATTTCTCCATGGAACTTGATTGTACAAATCGTAACTGATAGCCAAATACTGTGGCTGTTCCATCACTATCTTTTTTGGCAGTGATACTTATCGTTAATGTGAAAAACACAAATAGAATAAGAAGACACAAAAGCACATTTCCTGTTGTACTTGCGATTTTCTTTACAAGTTGTTTTTTTCCCACTTCTTGCTTTTCTTCGCTTTCCATCCTTTTTACCTCGTCTCTAGAGCTTTCGCTTTTAGATCAATATAAAAAATTGCTTCCGTCCCTTTTGCTTCATTTCCTACGTCTTCTGACATGCTATATGTTATGACGATTTGGTTTGTATTCATTCCAAGACTATATGTTTCTTTATTTTCTAAAAGATCTTTTAATGTTCTCTCTATTACTTTTTGGTTACTTTCTATTTTGACATCAATATAATTCTTTAATTGATTCTCTTTATCGCTATTATCTCGAAATGTAAGGTACACATTCAAGTTTTTAATATTCTTTGCTTCTAGTTGAATCGTATAACTATGACTACTTCCTGGGTAAATATTTGTAATTTTGGCTTTTAATGTTTTGGTCGTTTCTTCATTTATCTTTAAAGTAACATTATCTTGTAATTCATTTTCTTTGGGAATATTAAAATATACAGTAACACCAATTACTGCTAATAAGACACACATTATGGTTAAAACATATTTGATTTTTTGATTCGTGCTCATATGTTCATCCCCCCATCAAAAATTTTTAGATAATCTTTGCAATCTCTCTTGTGTGTAATTTTTGAATACAACTTTTTTGTTTTTCTTCTTTTATGAAGGTTTTTTGTTTAAAAAAGTATATTGAATTGAGCATTATTCAATATCTCGATAAAAGCATACCCCCCCCCCGTACTTTTTTGTCAAGGCTTTTCAAGAAAAAACTGACTAATTTTGCAAAAAAAGCGCAAAAAAAGACGCATTTGCGCCTTTTTACTCTTTAAATTGATATTGATAAAGTTCTGCATAAATTCCATTTTTTGCAATTAGTTCTTCATGCGTTCCTTTTTCAACGATACCATTTTCTGTTAAAACGATAATTTCATCTGCATTCTTTACGGTAGACAAGCGGTGTGCAACCACAATGGTTGTTCTTCCTTTTTGCAGTTGATATAAAGCATTTTGAATTTGCATTTCCGTCATGTTATCTAAAGCAGAAGTGGCTTCATCTAGAATTAAAATATCAGGATTTTTTAAAAATGCTCTAGCAATAGAAATTCTTTGTTTCTGTCCACCAGATAGCATGACACCCCGCTCTCCAACTTCTGTATCATAGCCTTTATCTAACGCCATAATGAATTCATGAATATTGGCTTTTTTAGCGGCATCCATAATTTCTTCTTTACTGGCTTTTTCATTTCCATAAGCAATATTTTCTAAAATAGAACCTGGAAACAAGAATACATCTTGCGCTACGATACCGATTCTTTTACGTAGGTTCTGCGTGGTTATATCTCGAATATCAATGCCATCGATAGTAATTTTTCCATCATCAATTTCATAAAAGCGTGGAATTAAGTGGCAGATTGTTGTTTTTCCTCCACCGGAAGGACCCACTAAAGCGATGACTTTACCTTTTTCAATATCAAAAGATAAATGGGATAAAACATAATCTTTCTCTGTTTCTTCTTGTTGATAAGTGAAACTTACATCTTCAAAAGAAATACGATCATGAAAGCCATCTAAAGTTTTTTCTTGTTCTTTACTCGGTTGTGGTTCTTCTTTCATATCCATCACTTCTAAAAAGCGTGCAAATCCGCTCATACCATTTTGAATTTGTTCATATGTGTTCACTAACGTACGAATCGGGTTAATTAACATCATAATATAAATAATATAAGCGGCAAATTCACCATCATCAATATAGCCTTTATAGAAGAAATAGCCACCCGCTACTAAGACGATTAAATAAAGTATATCGGCAAAAAACTGCATACCTGAATGGAAAATTCCCATTTCTTTATAAGCTTGTGCTCTAGCTTCTTGAAAACGAATGCTAGACGCTTGGAATTTTTCTAGTTCATGCTCTTCTTGTACATAGGCTTTTGCAACTCGAATACCTTCAATAGAAGATTCTACTTCAGCATTAATCTCACCTGTTTTAATACGCATTAATCGGAAGGCTTTTCTTTGGTTCACTCTTGTCTTCGCTGTAAATATGATAATAAAAGGAATTACCGCAAAAACAATCAAAGATAATTTCCAGTTGATTGTGGCTAATACAATGAAGGAGCCAATCATGGTAATCAAAGACAAAAAGATATCTTCAGGACCATGGTGAGCCACTTCACTAATATCCATTAAATCGTTAATTACTCGAGATGTAATATGTCCAGTTCGATTCTTATCAAAGAAAGTAAATGGTAAGCGTTGTAATTTTTGAAATAAATCTCTACGCATATCCGCTTGAATTTTTACACCTACCATATGTCCCCAATAAGTTAAGACATAATTGAGCAATGCCTTAACAATATAAATGGCAAGGAGAACACCACCCCAAATTAAAATCATATTGAGTTCTCTTTGTGGAACATAAATATTAATAATCTCTTTGGTAATAAAAGGATATACAAGATTACACACTGCAATTAAAAAAGCGCAGGTAATATCAAGTAAGAATAGTTTGATATGAGGTTTATAATAAGGAGCAAACCGCCGAATCATTGTTTATTACCTCTTAAAAGATATAATTCCAAAGCACAAACGGTTTTAGCGTCAACAATCGTACCATTTAAAATCATTTGTTTCATTTCTTCTAATGTTACATATTCTAATTCTAAAAATTCATTTTCATCCCAATGTTTTTCTTTCTTTTCTAATTCCGTAGCAAAGTAAAGATAAATAATTTCATCGGTGTAACCACAAGAGGGATACATTTTTCCTAAGCATTCCATGTGATGAGCATAAAAGCCTGTTTCTTCTTCTAATTCGCGAAGTGCAATTTGAATCGGATCTTCATTTTCATCTTGTTTACCCGCAGGAATTTCATAAAGAATTTCATCATAAGCATAACGATATTGTTTTTCTAAAATAAATTTTCCGTCACTCGTTAAAGCTAAAATCGCTGCAGCTGGATTATGACGAATCACTTCTCTAGAATCAATATTTCCATTAGGACAACAAACTTTTGCTTCTTCTACTTTTAAAATTCTTCCTTGATAAGGATAGGTTGCTGAGACTTTTTCTTCTTTTAATTTCATCGTTTTTAATCCTCACATTCATCTAATTCTTTTAACCATACTTCTACAGTTGCATCACTTGGCATTCTTAAATCCCCTCGAGGAGATAAAGAAACGGAGCCAACTTTTACACCATCAGGAAGACAGCTTCTTTTAAATTGTTGCATAAAGAAACGGCGGATAAAGATTCTTAACCATTTCTTTATCGTAGCGTTATCATAATAATCTTTAAACGCTACTTTGGCCAAGAAATAAATTTTCTTAATGGAAAAATGATTTCTTAATAAATGATATAAATAGAAATCATGAAGTTCATAAGGACCAATGATTTCTTCCGTTTTTTGCGCAATTTGTCCTTCTTTTAAAGGTAAAAGTTCCGGAGAAACTGGCGTGTCTAAAATATCTAAAAGCGTTTTTTCAACATTCGCATGATGTTTAGCATAATGATAGACGATATGTTTGACTAAAGTTTTAGGAATCGAAGCGTTCACGCCATAATTGGACATATGATCCCCGTTATAAGTAGCCCAACCTAAAGCAAGTTCACTTAAGTCGCCCGTTCCCACCACTAAGCCGCCAGTTTTATTTGCGTAGTCCATTAAGACTTGGGTTCTTTCTCGCGCTTGGGCGTTTTCAAAGGTAACATCATGCGTATCTAAATCATGACCAATATCTTTTAAGTGTTGCGTAACTGATTCAGTGATATTAATTTCTAAAAGTGTTACGCCTAAAGAAGATGCTAAATCATGCGCATTTCTTTTCGTTCTTTCGCTCGTACCAAAACAAGGCATAGTAATACAATGAATATCTTTTAAATTTCGTTTTAATTCTTTCATTGTTTCTACCGCTACTAAAAGGGCTAAAGTGGAATCTAAGCCACCGGAAAGACCAATAACTAAAGTAGAAGCATTCGTATGTTCCACTCTTTTTAAAAGGCCCATCACTTGAAGTTTTAAAATGGATTTAACTCTTTCATATCTTTCTTTTTCATCATGAGGAATAAAAGGTGTGGGCGAAACAAAACGTGTTAATTCAACTTTTTCTAATGGTAAATCAAAAGAGATTAAGGTATAACCTTCTCTATTGGTTGCTTCATAAGATGTCATTTTTTGACGTTCTAACACCATTTTTTCAACATCGATTTCACTAATAATTGTTTCATTCTTAAATAAAGTTGCTTTTTTAAGAATTGATCCATTTTCTGCTATGATATTAGCGCCTGAGAAAACTAAATCGGTTGTTGATTCTCCATTTCCACTTGAACAATATAAATAACCCGCTACCAACCGTGCAGAAGTGGCATTAACCAGCATTTCTCGGTATTCTTTCTTTCCCACGATTTCATTAGAAGCGCTTAAATTACAAAGTATCGTAGCGCCTCCTAAGGCATGATATGTCGATGGTGGATTCGGCACCCATAAATCTTCACAGATTTCTATTCCCATCACCCAATTTTTATAAGCACTATTACGGAATAAAAGTCGATTACCAAAAGGCACATATTGATCTAAATATGTAATGTATTGGTTTATAGAAGGTGCTTTATAGAAGTGACGTACTTCATAAAATTCATTATAGTTAGGTAAATAGGTTTTAGGTACAATACCTAAAATTTTTCCTTTTAACATAACTACTGCACAGTTATAGCATTTATCATCGACTAAAACTGGCGCTCCTACCATAAAGACCATAGGGATTTCTTTGGTCTCTTCTAAGATGTGTTGAATTCCTTTTTCTACACCTTTTAAAAGAGTATCTTGTAAAAATAAATCTTGGCAAGTATAACCACTCATACAGAGTTCAGGAAAAACTAAAAGATGAACATTTTGTAATGCACATTCTTTTACTTTTTCAATTACTCTTTCACTATTATAAATTGGATTAGCAACTTGTACATCAATCGTTGCGCACGCCACTTTCACAAAGCCCATATTTTCTTTAGATGAATCTTTAAGAAGCGGCCAATCTTCACTTATTTTTTTAGAAGATGGCATTCCTTTTTCACACATAGTTTCATAAAGCTCATGGGACATTACCACTAAATCACTATAGCCATTTTTTGTGATAAAGATTGGTTCTTGTATGCTATGGGCATCATCGGATAAAGTGTTGGTTTTCCTTAAATCTGTAATCGGTCTAATCTTTTTCATTTTTTGCTCCTTTTAACATAATTAAGTCATAATTTTGTACAAGAAAAGTATACCACACTTAAAAGTTAGAAAAAAGGCTTTTACTTTTCTTTTTTTATTTTATTTTCTATAGAAAGTTCGTATCAACTTTGTAGGCTTTATGGTAAAATAATAAAGTAAATATTTTGGAGGAAAATCACATGAAATATGGTCATCCCTATCAAGTACGTGTATCTTCAGATACCATTTTAAAAGGCTATTCTTGGCCTCTTCCCAACAGTGTCGCTAACGTAGTTTTAGTTACCGGTATGGCCGAGGCTTCTTATCGCTATGACGAATTCGCTCATTTTTTAAACGAACATGGTTATGGTGTATACTGCATCGATCACTATGGTCAAGGTATGAATACTGAAAAACCAGAAGATATGGGCGTTTGGCCTAAAGACGGCTTCAGAAAAGCTGTTCAAATGGTGTACGCTAACGCAATGGAAGTCGTAAAATTAGGAAAGCCTGTTTACGTTTTTGCTCACTCCATGGGTTCTTTTGTTACTCAAGAATTTATTCAAGAATACGGCAATATGATTGATAAAGTCGTTCTCTGCGGTTCTTGCGGAAAACAAGTGGCGGCAAAAATGGGCGCCTTTATTTCTAACATCACTTGTTTATTCCATGACCGTGACACCTATCAAGCAAAAGCTATGCACAAATTGACTTTTGGAGCTTATAACAAAAAAGTGCCTGATGCCAAAACTTCTTGCGATTGGCTTTCTCATAATGAAGAAAGTATTCAAGAATATTTAAACGACTTTAGATGTAATTACATTCCAACGGCTGGTTTCTATAAAGAATTCATGGCTGGTCTAAACCGAATTCATTTAAAAAAGAATGTTGCTAAAGTCCCTCATGATTTGCCTATTCTTTTAATTGCCGGACAAGAAGACCCTGTCGGCCATTATGGTAAAGGCGTTGAAAGTCTTTATAAAATGTACAGAAATGCCGGTATTCAAGATGTAACCATGCATTTATACCCTCATTTCCGCCATGAGATTTTAAACGAATTAAACAATGAAAAAGTTTTAGAGGACATTCTTTATTTCTTTAAAGAAAACTAATTCTGTGATTTCTATGATAAGCCAAGTATAGTCAGTTATGCTTGGCTTTTTATATGCAAATTTTCTATATTATGTTTCATGGATTCAAATTTCATGAATATTGCATAAAATCCAAAAGTAATAAAAAGAAAAAATAAATTCTTTAACCATCGAATAGCGGATTCTTTTACTTGAAAATGAACTTCAAATGCATAAGACGAAATCATGACATGTTCATATTCATATCTGAAGCGAAGTGCTTGTATCGGCCAATAAAATAAACCAAGAGAAATAATGTTCAACACTTGGATAATTGCTTGATAAAAAACAAGATGAAATAGATTCCCTTTATATAACGATTTACCTTGTTCATTTAAAAAGTACATCGAACGATATTTCCATTTTCGAGTTGTCATATTTAAAAAGAAAGAACTTAAAAAGGTTAATAACGTGGAAGATAAAAAACGAAATAAAAAAGAAGGAACAAAAGAGGAAATACGGCTTAAAGCAATTTGATAAATAGTAATAATCAATGATGTCAAAATAAGCCATAACAAATACCGCCAATAAATTTCATATAGTTTTCCTTTAAACACTACTCTTTTCCCATCAATTACCATTGATTCTGCATACTTTTTGTAACTGATGTAAATAAAAAGTGGCGTTAAAAGCGTTAAAGAAAAAACACTCGTGAGAAACAATAATAATTCATAAAATACAAATTCTTTTCGCTTGATAATAAATAAAGATTCTTTTATTTCCATAATCTTATTATTTCTTTTTCAATCTTTTTTATTCTTTGATTGTAAAAGCATAAGGTTAAAATATTTCTATCACCTAAAAAGAGCGTTAAAAACGCTCTTAAAGTTAAATTACAAATTCTTTTATCTATTTCTCCTTTAAATCCATACTTAGATAAAGAATGTTCTATTTATATCCTTGATTAATATTTTAAGCAACATTTTTTCTCTATTTATATTCACAAACGCTTGCTGTTCCTGATGAAAATTTTGCTAAAATTGTCTTTCCATTAGGTAATTTTGCAAAAACATCATTACCATGAAAGGAACTTGGAACGAATGAATCAATAACCTTATTTTCAACAATTAAACTATTTTTGAAGAAACCGCAATACGCTACTACATTATATCCATCAATATTTACAATTTTGGTTTTTACCATAAATAACGAAAGGATAAAAAGAGTAAATGGAATAATTGATAGTAAAAAAAGAAAAAAGAACCCATCTAACCAAAAAAAGAATACAATAAAAAGCAAAATCAAAAAGAATACATTAATAATTCCGAGACAAAGTTTCGTCTTAAATGGTTTTTTCTTATATGTTTCTAACCATTTTTCATCAAGCGGATCAGGATTATTTGTTGCATTTAGATTCTTCTGTATGGGATAACCGCAATTAGGGCATGTGCTTGCTTCACTACTCACATCATGTCCGCATTCTGGACAATTTAAAAGTGCCATTTTATCTCCCCCTCTTTTTTATTTTAACATGTATCATTTTTAATAAAAAGTATTTTCAGTATAAATAAAAGTAATCGAATTTTTTTTAAAAGAAAAAGCATGACTCATTTAATGAATCAAGCTTATGATTTTCGACTGGTCGGAACGACCAGATTTGAACTGGCGACCCCTACCACCCCAAGGTAGTGCACTACCAAGCTGTGCTACGTCCCGAACGAGTGAATTATAGCACGTTTTCATATGGAAATAAAGAGATAAAAATAGACAAAAAGGCTGATTTTTATCAAATTACTCTTCTTTTTTCTCTTCTATTGGTAAATAAGCGTGAAAGCCATAATTGCTTTCATTTTCAACATGTTCTTTCCAAAACGAAACAGCGAATTCATAAAATCTTTCGGTATTTTCTTCTACTGATAAGTTCTCATCTGGATATAAAACATGAGATAAAGTTAACGTCATTCTCGGTTTTCCCTTTTTAAATATTTTCGGTTTACGGAAAGTCTCAGCACAAACTACAATCGGTTGATGATACATAGCCGCATATTTAAAAGAAGTTTTTTCAAAAGGACGCATGCCATTATAATAAGGCCATAATGTACCTTCTGGATAAATAGCAATCATAGCGCCTTGTTCCACTCTTTCTTTCATCGCCGTGTTATAATTTCGGAAAGTTTTCTTAGAATTAGGAAGTGGTAAACATCCTAACATCATTACTAAAGTACCAACAAAAGGAATGTTCACAGGATCAGAGTGTGAAATAACATAAGTTCTTCTTGGCACGCCAAAGAATACATGGGATAAATAAGCATCCGCGTAGTGGCAGTGGTTAGAATAAAAGAACACGCCATCTTTTTTCTTTAGTTCTTTTTTCAAATATTTCTTATTTTTCACTTTCACCCCAAAAGCGATTTTACTCACTAACCAAAGAATGGGAAAAGCGAGGATATAGTATAAAATCCAACTAAAAAAACGATAAAAAATATTATGATGAATATATTTAAAATTGTCTTTAAGTGGCTTACCGTTTTTCCCAGCTGAGCCAAAATCATCTTTCATATTCGGATGGTAGTAAAACGTTTTTTTCTTCATAGACTAATGAATTAAATCCCTTTCTTTTAATTCTTTAATGATAATATCAGCAATTTGTTCTGAGCCATTATCATTTTTATTGACATTTTTCTTAATATTTTTGCGTAATTCTTCTAAAAATTCTGGATGCTCATAAAGATAAACGATTGCTTTATTGATGTGGCGAATATTGTAGCAAGTTACCCCACATTTTAAATCATCTACAAATAATTTTGCCGTAGCTTTTTCAATGTTATGGGCATAATAATCAACAATGACTGGAGTGCCCATAAATAAAGAATCTAAAACTGCATTCGGACCAGATTTCGTAATAAATACATCACTTGCGCCATAGTATTCGTACGCTAACGGGGTGAATTTTAATAGAACAAGATGAATATTATTTTTCACTTTTTTCTTTTTAAAATACTGATACACTTTTTCATTTTTTCCCGCTAACATAATAATTGTAACAGGAATATTTAACTTCAATAATGAATTACATACCTTTTTTGCTTTTCCTTGCGCATAAGCACCATCCGCAATCATGATTGTAAATTGATCTAATGGCAAATTGTGCTTTTCACGATATTCTCTTCTTGTTAGATTTGCCTCTGCCACTTCTTTACGAGCGGTAAAGAAAACTCGTCTAACACTTTGATAGGTGAATTTACGGCGACGAATGGCTTCATCACAGGCCGCAACATTGTTATTAATAAACAAATCGGTACGATTATCCCACCAAACATGTACGTTGTTATCTGGGTTATAAGTAATTACCGTTAAATTCGGCATATATTTCTTTTTTAATTCTAATGCGGCAAACGTGATGAAATAATGAGTAGATATAATAACATCTGGATTATAACTTTTCATCACTTGAATTGTTGCGTCCGTAAACTTTTTAAAAATCGTGCGATGGATTAAACGCATAAAATGTTGTTTTCCTGCCAATTCAAGGAACCAAAAAATGCCAATACCAAAAATCTTATCCTTGTTTGTTTTCTTTGTACAATCCGATAAGAATTTTTCAAATTGTTCTGTTTCTTTACTTCCTTGATCCATAATATAAGATTCAATGATCTCTAATTGATCGGCATATTTTTCTTTTAATCCTTCAGCAATGGCTTTCATCGACATAATATGTCCCATGCCCGATTCAATATATGTTAATAAAATGCGCGGTTTCTGCATAAGTACTCCTCTATTTCAATTACTATTAGTTTACCATGTTTACAAGAATAAAACACTATAACCATTGAAACTGCGTCAAAAAAAGTTCCCTAGTGAAACCACTAAGGAACTTCATTTTTATAATGGTAAATCTTTTCTCACAAATTTCTTTGTTCCTAAGAAATAGCCAACAATACCTAAAACAAATAAAATGGCTAGCTTATAAATAAAGGCGTTTGTGCCTTCTAGAATCGAAACTACATCAAATAGTGAAATCACAGTAACATAGTTAAAGCTATTTAAAGATTCAAGTCTTACTACGCTTGGAATGACTTGGCTACCAAATAAGCCTAACATGGCCGCTACTAAAGCAAAGATGCTTAAGCCACCACCAATAGCCATGGAACGTTTGCTTCGATCGAAGAAACACGAAGTCAAGAAGCATAAACCAGATAAACAGAATAAGACAAGGAACGCTCCGACATTTAATAAAGCAAGTTTAGCAAAGGTTAAAGAAATATCTTCAGAGACAAATAATAAGCAAATGCCACCCGTAATTGTCGTTAACACAAACATAGCGAATAACGAACTAATGAGGTAAATCGCTTGGGTAAACGCTACGGTCTTTCTCTTAGTTGAGGTGGATAAAACATAAGCCATTGAGCCCGTATCGACTTGGCTAGAAATTAAGTTATTGGAAGCCATAATCATAAAGATAATTGGTAATAAAATACCCGCTAATTTATAGAAAATGGAACCAACGACTAAGCCAAATAAATCCATTTGTCCTACTTCTTTTAACGCATCGGACACTTCTTGTGGTAAGGAAGATAATAAACTACTCGTAACATCTTTTACTAATTCTTCATTCATTTTTTTATAAGCTTCTTCATAAGTAAGTCCATCCACTGTTTCTTGACCTTCATATTTTTTATTTAAGCTATCAATTTCATAATCTAAGCGGCCTTGATAAGTCACAATTGTGGTTTTAGCTAAATGTTTAATAGAAGCATAGGTATAATTAAAGGAATCATATTTTTCTTTATCAACACCGAAAGAAGAAAGTTGTGCAATAATTCTTTCTACGTTGCTAGGTTGAATCATATTTCCTGCTAAGAAAATAGCACTGCATTCTTCCGAACGATCATTAATATAATCTAAACGTTCTTCACTTTTTAAATAAGTTTCAATATCGCCTGCTTGCATATGGGCAACTAAAGAAGTCACATCATAATCCGTAGGAACAGGTTCATTATTCGATAAATAGAATGAGTCTGCCATATGGTTAGGATTAATGTTATACATGACAGTTCCTAACATTTCTTGTGCTTCATCAGACTCTTTTTCATAACCTAGAGACTCTGCTTTTTCATATATATAAGCTTGTACTTTTCCTAAGGCTACCGTATAGGAAGCGGTAATAGCGCCTTCTGAAGAACTTGGATTCTTTGCTTGCCAAGTTTGCATTGCTTGTTGATAAGCTTCTAAGGAATCATAATCTTCTTGTTTTGGTTGAGCACTTACCCAATCGTTATAATTTTTAGCATATAATTGTTCGACTAAAGTAGTAGGTGCAAGCATGCTTTCTTTCCATGTGTTCACCGCAGTAGCGTATTCTTCAACAGAGCCAAAATCTTCTTGTTTTGGCATTTGACTTTGCCAATATTGGAATTTTGCATGATAGGTGAGGCTATCTTGTGTTTCCTTCACAAAATATTCATCAAAATGCATCAAGCCATCGGTTTCTAATGCATAATAATTGATCGAACGATCTTTTAAAGACGCATCAATTTCTTTGGTAATAATCGTGTCTTGAATGGCATTTTTGGTATCACCAATACCTCCATTACCACTAATGAGCATAACGCATGCTAACATAAAACATACCGCAAATGTAATAATACTCCACATAACGCCATTGGCTTTACATGATTGTTTAAACAAAGCTTTACTAAACATTTTGATTCCTCCTTTTCGCTTTTAATACTTCTCTAAAGTGTCTTTCAAGCGTATATTTTTCTTCCGAAATAAACTTCACTTGTAACGTACTTAAACTTCCCATCAATTCATTGATTTGGGCATTTTGAATGCGAACCGTGACTTGATGGTATTGCTTTTGATCACGAATAATTTCAAAGCCGAATGTTTTGAATTGCAAATAATCAATTTCGTTCTTAAATTCGATTTTATATTCCTTTACTGGGCGATTACGAATTTCATCCATGGAAACAACATCAATAATATGTCCTTGATCGATTAACGCTACCCGGTCACACGATTCTTCCACTTCATTAAACATATGGCTCGACATAAAGATAGTTTTTCCTTTTTTATGTTGTTCCATAATAATGTCCATAAACGCTACCCGCATCAAAGGATCAAGGCCCGTAGTTGGTTCATCAAGAACGATAATATCGGCATCGTTCATTAACGCTGCAACTAGCGCTGTTTTTTGTTTCATACCTTTAGACATTCTTTTTAGGTTTGCGTTAGGATCTAATTGTAATTTTTGAATGAGTTCATTCGCATAACTCATATCTTTTAATCCAAAGAACTCCGCTTGGCTTTTTAAAAATGCGGTTCCCGTAGGAAGATCTGGAAAGCCAATTTCTCCCGGAACATAACCGATATGTTTGGCAATATCTGCGCTATGTGTCCAAGATTCTTTTCCTAATACCACACATTTTCCGCTAGTAGGACGAATATAACCCAACATATTTCGAATTGTCGTCGTTTTTCCTGATCCATTCGTCCCCACGAAACCAATCATTTCGCCTTTTTTGATTTCTAGGTTGATATCAAAGACGCCACGACCTTTTCCATAATCTTTTGTTAGGTGATCGATAATAATTGGATATTCCATTAATGAACACCTCCAAATTCTTTATCTTCTTTATAGAAATGCATGAAGTAATCTTCAAGTGTTTCTTTAATATTGGTAAAACGATCTAATGAATATGCCGCTAAAATGGTAATTAATTCATTAATGTTTTTATCATGTACTGATAAAAGAACACTACGATTTTCTTCATCTTTCTCTAATATCGTAATTTTCTTACTTCTTGCTTGCTTTCTAGAAAAATCAATCATATCTTCTTTATTTTTAAATTGAATTTGATAGGTTTTAACTTCCGCGTGTTTTAAATCATTCGCTACAAATTCAGACACGATTTTTCCATCTTTAATAATAGCGATGCGGTCACAGGTTGCGTCAATTTCGCTAAAGATGTGACTGGATAAAAGAATCGTTTTTCCTTTTTTCTTTTCTTCTTTTACAAAGTTAACGAATACTTCTTGCATTACCGGATCAAGTCCACTCGTTGGTTCGTCAAGAATTAGAACATCCGGATCACTCATAAAGGCTGCTACAATGGCAAGTTTTCTTTTAACGCCTAAGCTCATACGTTTGGTATCACCTTTTAAAGCAATATCGTCCAATTCAAACATCGTTAACATTCTATTTAGCATTTCTTCATTATGAATACCTTGTAAATCTTGCATCATACGAAGAAATTCCCAACCAGTTAAGCCTTGTGGTAAGGCAATTTCACCAGGAATGTAACCTACCTTTTTTAAAATTTCATAATAATGGTCAAATGAATCTTTACCAAATATTTTGGTGGTACCTTCATCCGGTCGAGAAAAACCTAATAGATGACGAATCGTCGTTGATTTCCCTGCGCCGTTAGGACCTAAAAAGCCAAATACTTCGCCTTTTTTCACTTGGAAGGAAACATCAAATACGCCACGACCATGACCATAATCTTTTGTCAAATGAATGACTTCAATTTCATTTTCCATCGTTATTCCCCTTTCTTTTTGCACATTCATTCAATATTGAACGCTTGACTAATATTGAACACAGTGTTATTATATAGAACGTCAATAAAGAACGCTACACTTTTTTTGAATAATCGTGCAAAATTGAACACACTTCAGAAAAGTTGTACAAAATTGAGGTATAAAACTATGAAAGCTCCTTATCGAAATGCAATTAAAACAAAAATTCTTATCCGAGAAACGGTAATTAGCCTACTAAGTAAGAACAAAACTTTAAATGATATTACTGTTTCCGATATCGTTGAAGCCGCGAATATTAACCGCGGCACATTCTATAACCACTACTCCAGTCCTATTGAAGTTTTAGAAGAAATGAAAAATGAATTAATGGATTCACTTTCCGAAGGTTTAAAAGTCGCTAATTTAAATAGAGATTTAGATGCCTTTATTGATTATATTATTCAACATTGTAAAGAAAACGAAAGTGATTATCGAAAAATCATTAAAGCGATTCCTATGTCCACGATTGATGATTTAAAACAAAAATTCATTCGTGAACTAGAAAAAATGGATTTCAATATCGATGATATTACAATTCGCATTTTAGTAAATGGTATCGTCGGATTATATCTAGATTATATGAAAGGTACCATTCAAATCAGTTACGAAGAATTAAATAAAAAATTAAAGAATTTTCTTCATCATTGTATTGATGCATAAAAAAAGCTACCCTCGGGTAGTTTTTTTATAATTCAATAATAATCGGTGTGTGATGAGAATAAGGAAGAATTTTTTCTAAAACATCTTTGGTTTTAATTTTCATGTATCCAGTGGTTGTTCCATCACTACAACCATAATCCTCTTCTTTTAAAACTTCTTGGTCGATAACAATTTGCACTTTATTTTCCGTATCAATTAAAGCGCTAAAAACGGTACAAGCACCAATCTGTGTTTTTAAAAGTTCATTCATCAATTGTTCACTTCCAAAGGAAACGCGTGCGATATTTAAAGCATGAGAAAAGGCTTTACAATCAAAGCGTTTGTCACCAGGCATAATGCATAAATAAAATTTTGTTTTTTGTTGATTGCAAAGGAAAAGAGTCTTAACCGTTTTCATTTGTAATTTTTCATTTACTACTAAGCAGTCTTCCATAGAGATTAGAGGCTCTGTATCCACACGAAAAAAAGGAATTTTTAATTCTTCTAAAGTTTCATATACCTTTTCTTCTAATTCTGTTTTATATTGCGTCGGTTTAGTTAAAAACACTTCACTTGTCCACATAAATATATCACTGCTTTCTTTTTTTATGTATTGTAACACCCAATTTTTTAAAAAAGCAAGTGTTTCTTCATTAGGAAAGCAATGTTCTCCTTCTTGCATTGTAGTTAAGTGTTCCTCATCAACTTCCACGATTTCTTCTTTTGAAAAATCGCCTTTTTCATCTAATTAGAAACATTTTTTGAAAAGGGCTAAACGTAGATTAGATGATAATGATATGAGAAGAATATCTCATTTAGAGTAAAAAAAAGTGCCACCCTTCCAATATGGTGGCTCGCCTTATAAAGGCCGGTAAAGTAATTAAAATAATTACAGCACCTTAAATCACTAATTATTATACATATTTAAAAATAAATGTAAACAAAAAGAGACAAAAAAATGTAACTAATCTTATTTTTTTAGCACTTTTCGAATCGCCCAAAATTGCATACGTGTTGGGAGAATATTAAAAAGTTTTAATAAGAAATTTCGATTGATTTGATAAGCAAATTTTGGTTTCTTTTTCTTTAATATTTTGTTCACTAACTCAGCAATTTTTGTAGGACTTACACATTTTGCTTCTACTTTATCCACGATTTGATGAAATCTTTTTGCGTTACAAGAATAAAGTTTTGTTTGTTCCGTAAATTGATCTAAAGCTTGTGTAGAAACACCTAACATTCCTGTTTCAATCGCGCCTGCTCGAATGACACTAACATGAATACCTAAAAGTTGTAACTCCATGCGCAAGGAATAAGCATAACGGTCTAAAGCGGTTTTACTCATTGCATATATTCCCGTAAAAGGAAGAGGATCTACAACAGCGAGTTCACTTGTTGTAATGATGATTCTACTTCCCTTATTAAGTAAAGGAAGAAAGGTTTTATTGATTAAATAAACACCATAAAGGTTGATATCCATAATCTTTTTAAAATCATCTTCGGACATTTCCACTAAAGAATTTAGCATATAAACACCTGCAAAATGAATGATTGCCGTAACTTCTTTTGTTGTTTTTTCAATTTCTTTCAAAGCGTTTTGTACACTTTCTATCTTTGTTACATCGACTTGAATAGGATAAACATGTTCTTCTTTTTCTTTTACTTTTTGGTCTAAAGCAAAAACTTCATAACCTTTTTCTTTTAAAAGCTGAACGGTTTTTTCTCCCATTCCGCCATAAGCGCCTGTTACAATAACATATTTCATTTTAATGACCTCGCTTTACAAAAAAAGAAACAATCATGTCCTCTAAAAAGTGTTTTTTATAGGTTAATTATAGCATATTCACCTATTTTTCACACTTCTTATCAATTCACAATTGTTTCTTAATTTTTTATTTTTTCTTTAATCCTTGAACTGTATCTAAAACAATTTCTTTTAATTTTTCTTGGTTTTCTATATCGCTTACAAGATACATCTTTTTTGCACCTTCATAAGGTAATTCTTCTTTCATTTCATATTTTTTGTTTTGTGGAACGATTTTCACTAAAAAGCGATCATCGAATATGCCACCAAAATAAACACCTTGATAATAAAAGAGATATTCTCCCATCATCGCGCGTGTTTGAATAACACCAAGTAAAGATAATTGTTCTACAATATAATCTTTGTATTCTTTACTAGAAGCCATATTTTAAAGCACAAGTTGACTTGCGTCGTATAGTACCGTATACACACGATTTTCCGAGCACAAAATGTCCGTGCTATCTCCTTCCTTTATTTCTTTTCCATCGATGGATATCACATCATAATCTTGAAAAACGTAGTTGCATCTAAAAGTTGAGCCCACTTTTTCGAAATACGCTAATTGGACACGGGTATAATTATCTTTTCTTTTAAATACTGTTAACACGACTGCCCATTCTTCGGGTAATTCAAAGTGAACATAAAGCGTGACGTCTTCTTCCATGGTCATCTTTGTAAAAGGCTTGGTCATTTCTTTATCTAAATATAAAGCAAGATATTCTTCTGGATGCTCAAGTTCAGATGGATGAATCATAAATCCGGATAAGCCTGCTAAATATTCTATGCTGTTCTCTAACGTATATTCTTCTCCCACTAAACAAGATGAATCACTATATAAGAAATTTTGTCCTTCTACAACAAAGCGTACATGCCCATAATATTCGTTAATGGTTTCATCCGTTTCAATATTGAAGCTATCGAAGGTACTTTGATCGAATTCATAAAAGTATTCCGTTTGGTATTGATAAGCATTCGCCTCGTTTTTGGCTTCATCTTTGTAAAAATTCTCTTGATGATAGCTAAAACGACTAGCAGTTATTCTTCCATCTTTTACCAAATAAATTATTTCATCTCGATAACTTGATTTTTGATAAGTTGTATCATTTTCCTTTAAAAAATCATTCACATATTCATCACTAATTTTAATATTTAACGAGATGGAACCATCTTTTTCTTTTTTCCATTCAATGCTATCTGGTTCTTTTTCATACGCTTCATTTTCTAAATAAAACTGTTTTAATTCATCCACAAAAGTTTCAGCGTTCGTTCCGCATTCACCAAAACCTTCTTTGATTCTAAAAGAAATCCGACTATCTTCAAAATAAAAGAGTGCATAATCAGGTGCGACATAGCTTCCTTCTTTTGTTGTTCCATCATCATTGATTGTTTCCGAATAATACTTTGTTCTTTCTACTCCATTATCATCAACCGTCTTGACCACCGCTATGTCCTTATTGGACATTACCATTTCCCCATCTTCTGATTTTTCTTGATCAACGCGTTGGTGGAAATATTTATAACCTGATCCTGCTTCTACTTGATTTGTTTCGTCAATGATTTCTTCATTCGTATCAAGTGTGAACCAATGATCGACGACTTTATAATCGCCTTCATATGTGCTTGAGTAAGCATATCCTTCTACCCATGTTCTAATTTTTTCTTCTTCTGATAGTTCTCTTTTCCCACAAGAAGTCATTCCCATCAAAGAGAAAGCCGTTGTAGCAAAAGCTAAAACAGTCAGTATTTTTTTTATTTTCATTCTTTTATCCCCCTCAATTTAAAATGAAATATTTTTATATAAGTAGTGAGTATTCATCTCACTACTTCTTATTTTTATTATAGCGAAAAAAGGAAATAATTTGAATAAAGCGTCCTTATCTTTTTCTTATTCTTTTCTTTCTTGGTGAAGATAATGAACCGGAACCTAAGCCATCAAAAGAAAGATCAATTCCATCGCCACCCGCCATAATAATGAGCATTAATATTGCCACAATAATCACACTATAAGTAGACATAGCAACATATTGAAATAATTCCTTATTATTTTGATTTTCTATGCTTAAAGCAAAGATAAAACCAATCTCAATAATCATATACCAACCATAGGTGGAGAGGTAAGTTGTTTTAGTAAAAATAATTAATAAAACATAGATAATAATAGAAATTAACATAAAAAGAATGGTAAAAGCAGTATAGTGCTGATTGAAAACTGGAATCAATAAAAAAGCATAAAACACTAATAAATATAAAGAAGAAGCAAGACTAATTAAAAGCATCATCCAAATGGGGTTATCGAATCCTCGAAAAATATACCACCCTCGAATACATAAACCCAAAGCAAAGGCATTCACCAAATAAAGAATGGGATAAATAACAAAACTTTTTCTTCTTAAAATAATCATTAAAATACCACTGATTAAACAAATGCCTAAACCAATCATCACATAAGCAGTTGCATCACGAAGCGAAGCAAAACGAAACACCCATCCCACAAAGGAACAAACGGCTAAAAATATAAACGACGCAATCGTCACTAAAGTAATTTTCTTCATCGTAATCTCCCCCATTCTCTAATGATATTTTATCATATAAGGTTACGAAATCGTATCGTCATCTAAGACGATTAAATCCGCTTTTTCATAGCAATGATTTCCTTTTAGCCCCTTTTTATAGTTCCAACATTGAATCGCATCCTTTAAACTTCTCCCTGGGTTATCCTGAAAAAAGTCGCGAATATAAGTATTATATTCAAATTGTTGATCTATTGTTCCCTTGCTCTTTTTCTTTTCTTTTAAAAGTTGATGATAGGCAGTTACGGCTTCTTTATAAGTTTTCCCCACATTACTCTTTAACCATTTTTGAAAAGGAACATTAAAAGAAAAACTCTTACCTATCCTCTCTACAAAAAATGCTCTTAGTTGCTCAGAATAAGTAACATTTTCCTCTATTCGTGTATTTTCTGTAATAATTTCAGACTTTGTTTTATGTTTTTTCTTATTTGATGTCTTTAGCACTTTACCAAAGCGGAGAAAATACGCTACTCTTTCAGTCAGTTCTAATTTTCCTCCCGAAACTGGTAAATGATTCTCTCTACAAAAAGTAATTAATTCCTCTTTTAAATAATAATATTCGCGAAATGTTTTTTCGTCTAATTCACGAGTAAGATTCGGCCTATTTTCCATTCGTATTCCCCCTATACTTCTTTAAAGATATGTGTTTTCTAACAAATATACGTGTTCTGTCACTATTTTATTTAATTTTTCCCATAAAATATCTTTATTCGTATGGTGATAATGAAAGCCACACTTTTCCATAACACGCTTAGATTGATTATTACCATCAAAATAACTACACCACAATTTTTTTAGTTTAAGTGTTTCAAAAGCATATTGAATAACGGCTTTTACGGCTTCAGGCATGAGGCCTTGACCCCAAAAAGGAACGCCTATCCAATAACCTATCTCGCCTTCATCTTTAGGTAATTTTAAATTACTTTTTTCTCCAACATTAACACCAATACTTCCAATCACCTGGTAAGTTTCTTTTAACACAATAGCGAATATTCCTTCCACTTTTAAAAAATGTGTTATGACAAAAAGACTATTTTCTACACTTTGATGCGGAGTCCAACCACAAATTGGACCCACGCGATCATCTTTAGCATAAAAATAGAGGCTTTCTGCATCATTTTCTTCCCAAGAACGTAAGATTAATCGCTTTGTTTCTAAAATCATAAATAAATTCCTTATTTAAAATAACTCAGTCTTATATTTTATAGAATCTTTTTCACTAATAGTACGAATAACTCTACAAGGATTACCTACGGCAAGTGAATGCGGTGGAATATCATGGGTAACCACACTACCAGCGCCAATGACGCACCCTTCACCAATGGTTACTCCACCCGTAATAACGACATTACTCGCTATCCAGCAATTGGAATGAATAGTAATTGGTTTTCCATATTCATCATCATAAGGCATTCCATTTTCTTTGTATTTGATATTTCTTTCTTGATAACGAAGAGGATGAAGTGGTGTCGCTATTGTACAATTTGGACCAAAAAACACATTATCTCCAATATGTACTGGACATGTGTCTAATACCGTTAAATTAAAATTTGCATAGCAGTTTTTTCCAAATGACGTAAAAACGCCATAATCAAAATAAATAGGGCCTTGAAGAAAAAGATTTTCTCCTTGCTCTGGAATCAAGTCTTTTAAAATGGTTTGTCTTTTTTCATCATTTTCAAATAAAGAATTGTATTGTGTTGATAGTTTGTGTGCTTTTATGCGTAATTCTAAAATTGTTTCATCCGTTGGGTCATAAATTTTACCCGCCAACATTTTTTCTTTTTCCGTCATCCTAGAGTCATCCTTTCTCCCATTTTAAGATTTTTTAAATCATCATTTTGTTATTATATATAATAGCATAGACTTTTGATTATCTTATTCATTTTTTCATATCTTTTAAAATCAATAATCTTTTAATCAGCCAACAAAAAAGACACCCTAAGAAAGAGTGCCTCATTTTTAACGATTATTCTAAGCTTAAAGTGATTACGAGCTCATTGCTGACAAACATATCAATTTCTAAATCAACACGATATTTGCCATCTTTCACATAAGAGTCCTCATCACTTTCATCTTGGGTAAATCCACCACCAAAGACTAAGCTAAAGCCATAATCACTCATTAAGTTAGTCGCATCTTCATCGGTTTTGCATTCTACTCTGATTTCAACATAATCAGAATAGGCATACATTGTAATTGTGCCATCTGTTGTGACAAATGGTAAAATTTGATCTAAATCACCACCTAAGTATTCATCAGCTTCTTTCTTGGTCGTTGGATCAAGTTCTGCCCATGTTGTTGCTTTATCATATTTTACATAATCAGTTTCAATGTCAAATGGTAATTGAGCTGTTCCTAAATTGGTCATTTCAACCGTTCTTGTTCCATAGCCATTGATTCCTTTAAAGATATAAGAATAAGTGATTTTAGAAAAATCGTCTGCAATATCAAACGTTAAAACATTCACGCCAAACATATATGTAATATCGACCGTGTTAGCGTCAGGAATTAAAGTAGAAACTTCTTGATATGCATCTTGTAAAACATATCCTTTTTCTGTTTTAGCAAAAAGATTAACGTCATAATCTGCTTTTGGATAATATTCATCCACGGAAGAATCAACAATTTCTTTCTCTGTTCCAACGGCTTGAACTTTACCTGTACTTTCATCCGTTCTTACTTCAATAATGGCACGAGAAATACTTGCCGAATCATCGGATGTAACATTAATCATACCATAAGGCAAAGCGCCTTCCTTCGTTTCATCTTTAACAATGAAACCATTAGGTGTCACAATAGCAGAAAGATTAGGAGTTAATCCATCATTTACAAAAGAACTATATAATTTCATTTCATAATTATGATTCTTAATTAAGTCTAAAGCTCTACTTAACTTGCTCATATCGTCCGTACTTTCATAAGGATAAGAAGGGACATTTAAGCTTTCTTTGCCCATGAAATCAGCTTCGTAATTATAAATATAATTATAATCATATCGGCCTGTCGTTTTGCTAAATTGTGTTCCAGTAATTTGAATTTTATTCATACTTTCATCATCGTTAAATGTGATAACCATATGGTCGGCTGGTACACTATAACCGGTAATTAAACTATAAGTAAAGCTTCCTACCGTTGTTGAACCAACTTCTCTTTTTAAAGAGAAAGTAACACTATTAGCGGTCGAGCTAACAAAATCTTCTTCTTTAAGAAGAATAAATGGGTTTTTAACTGCATCATCAAACATCAATGGCGTTTTTTGAGAATCTTCTTCTAAACTCATCACTTCTTCAGTCACTTCATTTTTCGCATTAACTGATTTTGTGATTAATTGACCTTTCGCATTTTTAAAATAATGATATTTAACTGCATTCACGCCATTTTCATAAGTGCCAAGAATATATAACTCATCACTTGAAAAATACATTTTAGACGATAAGTTTTCCTCACCTTTCTTGGTGTCGTCATCCACACGTGAAAATTTAGAATTTAAAGTCCCACTAAAGCCAATTTTTGTAAGACTCTTTAGACGATTTAAAGCGTCTGATGCAGAAATCGGAAGTCGTTCTGCACTTGTTGTTCCTCCTGTAGTTGGATTTTCTGTGCCTCCAGTCGATGAACTAGAAGGTGTTTGACCGCATCCTGTTACTAACATTCCAAGTAGTAAAGCCAAGGACGCAAAAAAGGTTTTATTTTTTTTCATGATATGATACCTCGCTTTTCTCACCTTTGAGATATGAAAATAATAGCACTCGTCATTTCAAATTACAATAAAAAGATTCAATATTCTCATTCTTAACTACCTAGTAATACTCGACAGTTCATTTTATATCGTCAACATGTGCGCTTTTCGCACAGGTTAATTATGATTATCCTTCAATAAAGCCTCATGAGCAATCTATGTAAAAAGCATTTGAAAATTTATTATATTTTTAAAAACACCTTGACGCTTTTAAATTTGCCAAAGTGTTTTTTTAAGTTATATCTATTTAATATTTTTTCGTTTTTTATAAATTTATCCAAATTGCTGGGACAACGCCTTGAACTACACGTGATACTTTTATATATTTTAGTTCAGAATCTGTTGTAACTATTACAACATTCATATTATTCCCACTTTTCGTTGTCAAATAATTAGGCGAGCGAGTCCACCAATCACAATTTGGATAGTAAGGTGCACTTTTAATCACTTCTCCACCCATGTATTTACCATATTCAGACCACCAAATATGTTTTTGTGGATCTTTTGTCCTATAGGAAGTAGGATCCGCGATGAAACCATATTCTGTATTCGTCAACTCATAGGAACTTAATAAAAATACTTTGTCTTCGGTATTTTCACAAGCTGTGCCAAACGTACCGGTATTCCATTTATATTTTTCTTCTTTTGCATCTGCACTACTTTCACTATTATCCACTAAGGTTGTTGGAATAATTTCTTTTTGCTTTGTACTAAAAGCTAAATCGTAAAAAGTAGAATTTAGCCACGCACGGATATCACTTTTTGCATAATCACAAGGCGTTCCCCCTGTCGAATTATGTTGATATTGCATAGCGTCAATCGCACTATCACACATTAATAAAGCCTTTTGATTATCTTTTGTTAAAATCCGCCATTGAAGAGGAGCAAATTTAAACCAATATACTTTATCAAGTTCCACGCCATTAGCCATTTGATTACCATCTGTTGAACCTTCCCAGTTATTTGGAACCGATTCTAATTCTGTAAAGCGTAAGCGCCAAGAATTAAAGCACACAGCGCGATATCGATTTCCTTCATAATCAACATCTCGATACCAAGCATAATCGCTTTTTATATTTTTACTATAAAAGCCAAAACTTGTCCATTCTTCTCCATCATCTTTTTTTGGTATATCGTGAATTGAGGCATTTAAAGAAGTTATTAAATTTTCATCATCTACCAAGTTTTGAGGATAACTCCCAAAAGTAACTTTTTTTTCGTCTTCACTAATGGTATAAATTAGTTCTAACTTTTCTTCCCACTCTGCTTTTAAAAGAAGATCTCCCCGCATTTTTTCCGTAATTTCAGTCATGATGACATCATAAGCATTTTGCCATCCTTTAAAGCTATATCCATCTTTATTTGGAATCGGTAAAGTAATAGGAAAGTTGCTTTCATTACTATATGATGTTGGTATATTAGTGCCTTCAACAAAACTACCACCATCTAAATCAAAAGTGACGTTATAATGATAAACCTCTGGTATATTCTCACCAATAATAAATACTGAAAAACTTGTTGTTTCAAAACTTAATTTTTTATTTGCGTATTTCGTGGGTAATACTTCCATTTCCGTATCACTTTTAAAATGGAAAACCGTATGTCCATTTTGAGAATAATTAGGAAAATCTAAGCTAATTTTTACTTTGCTTTTTGGTTGAATCTTTTCATTATTCTTTTGCACAGAAATATCATAAACAAGCAAATTATAATCAACGCAAAGATTCTTTTCCATTATCAAGTTTCTTTGTTCTTGCGTTGCCTCTTGAAGAGATTCTATCTTAAGTTGACTGCCTTTTTCAAAATCGCCTTCCGCGGTAAAAACACTATTGTTGATTGTAGTTTTTAAGGCATTATTTCTATTACAGCCCGCTAGCGTCATACACATAGCTAACGTCGATAATATTACATATCTTTTTTTCATGCTATCCCTCCTAAAAAATCAAAGCCGTCGTAATAACGGCTTTGAATATTCCTTTATTATTTTTTATATCGCGTAGGTATTAAAGCCAAGTATCAACAACTTTAATCGTAATATCATTTACATTATTTTTGCCGATAACTACAATATAATAGGTTGAATTTGTTAACATAAAATGATTATCATCTTTTATATTTTTATAATTTGAATCATAAATGATAACTTCATAGTTTTCTTCAGTTGTACCCTCAATTTCAACTTGCCATTCCGTCTCGGTATTATCACTTTTTGGAGTGATTTTAAAGAAATGTCTCCCATTTACTTCTAAATGAGTTTCATAACTATATTCTTCCGAACTTGAATCATAGTTAAAGGATAAATATTGATCAAAACCACAAACATTACAAACTCCTATTTCCTCATAGTTTTCATCATGCTCATGTTGTTCAAGTGCTGTAATGGTGCCATAAGCAACTTTTTTGCTGCCTTCAACAACCGCTAGTTCCATATTTTTATCTAAAATAAATTTTGTTTTAAGAATAATCGTAACTTCATGGGTTTCTCCAGGCATAAAGTTTTCTAAATCGCTTGGTAGGATGATACAACCTGTAACTTCTCCTGCATATGCTGTAGTGCCACTATTGTCATAAGGATAAAGCTTGATTTGTGGACGATATTTGGTGAAGAAAGGTGCATTTCTTCCACCTTCCGCTTTCGTTAAAGCAGTTAAATTTACTTTAATTTGGTTGAAATATTGTTTCGTTGATGGTGTAAATAACGAATATCCTCTTTGGATTTGATCTCTAGTTACCCCTTCAACTAATAAGTTAGCTTCTTCCCCTTCCGATGCACTTTCATAACTCTTTTTATATTTTTCAATACCCGCAATTGTTACATCTTTATTTACGTTTGAAAGTGTTAAAGTATCTCCCACTTTCACAGTTCCACTATAAATGACACCTATAATGACTACCTTCCCTGAGACTGCAAACACATCATTAATAGGCATAAAGAAAGGTGTAAGTGCTGCAACGTTTTCCGTCTTTTTCTTTTCACAAACAGTACAAGTAAACGTTTTAACGCCTTCTACTCCATATCCTGGTTCAGTCGTCACAACACCTTCATCAAAGGTATGAGGCGCTAAAGCATCTTTTTCATCTTTGTGTTCACAAGTTGCCGCATGCCAGTGTTCAGTGTCATTGGAACTCCATTCAGTAGCAAAGGTATGTTTATGTTCTGTCGTTGGTTGAGTAGACGTTGTTGGAACAACCGCGGTCGTTGGATTTGGTGCCGTGGTCGTTGGCGTCACAGTTGTTGAAGTAACCGTCGTAGGTTCGGTTGTTGGTTGTGTTGGGCTACTACTTGTTGGTTTTTTCTTTCCACAAGCGGTTGCTGTTGAAAGTAACGAAACCATTAATAAAGTAGCTGTAAAAATAGTTTTTATCGTTTTCTTCATTATTTTTCTCCTAGTTAGCTTTTTATTTAATTGTGCAAGTAAGCGTTACGGTTAGCATACCTTCTTGGTGTGCTATCCAATAAAATGATTGATAATCATCCGATAATTTAAACTGGCCAGCAAAAAATCCCCCGTCTTTTTTTACTTGATTGGCTTCCATGTCTTCTAATGAACTATAAAATGAAATCACTTGCTTTTCATTTTTATAAAACACATTAGCCACATCGCCACTCCCCCCATATTGAAGATGATAACGGCCTTACTTTCCTCTAAAAACTTAACTTCAATGGTTGCACTATCATACATATTGAAGAAAGTTTTTTCATCTATTTCCATTTCTTCTAGCTGTGTCTTTTTAATTTCTTCACTTGCCCACTCAACATCTGTTTTCGTATGTGTATATGTTAAACCAACTTCGGTTTCAATGGGCTTTTCTTCTGAACTACCCGTATTTTTATCTGTTGTTCCCACTGTTGATTGATTTCCGCTTATATTCGGGTGATTTCCACAAGCAGTCATCATTAAGAAAAGTGGAATAAAGATAAAAAGTGAAATGAATAATTTCTTTTTCATTAATTCTTTTTCTCCTTTTTTAAATTATCTAAAAAATTGCATTACAGTGAATCAATTACATCTACTAAGTAATCCGATGGAACGGATTCATAAAAGAAAGCATCAATCCTTCCCTCCTCTTTAGCATGTTTGATTTTATAGGCATTTTCTTCGTCTGAAATATTATCGCAAAGAAGTGCAATTTTTACGTTTGGATTTTGCTCTTTTGCCGCTAGAGCCGTTTCCATTCGTTGATTAAATGTGCCATCGCCACATCTTGCAACATCCATGATAAGAAAATCCGCAAGCAAAGCCTTCATTAACGTTAAAATCTTATCCGTCTCTTGAGAAGATGATTTTTCCACAAAAAAACCGGATCCTTTTAACGAATTCATTACTGCTTCTAAGATCAGCGTATTTCTAATTGCAAGCATGGCTCTTTTCATTTTTGATGCTCCTTTTGCCTAAGTGTCGTTTTTCATTCACTTGCACCTTAAATATATCAACATAGGTTCTTATTTTAGGAGTGCCATTTGGCACCCCTAGCGCATATTTTTTTATATGCATAAAAAAAGAGCAGCCACTTGAAAGTGACTACCTTAATATTTTTTTATTATTGGTTTATATTTCATCCTCTGTTTTATCTAAAATAACAAGTCCCGTTTCTCTTGTTCTTACCGCTAATTGGGTACGTGAACGAAAGCCTGTTTTTAATAACATATCCGCAACATGATTTTTGATAACACCCGGAGAAACACCGAGTTGATTGGCAATTTCAACATTACTATATCCACCTAATATGAGGCGTAAAATTTCCAATTCTTTTTCCGTAAATTCTGTACTTAACGCTAACCCGACTTTGATCGACTGAGGTTTCGTAGGGTAAACAGTCTTCCCTTCCATTACCTGCTCCATCATCGAAATAATGGGCTGCTCATTGGTTTCTTTATACCAAAATCCCTCAACGCCAATTTTCTTTGCTCTTTTAATATAAGAACATTCTGGCATAGAGGTAACGATAATAATTTTAATATTGGGAAATTTTTTCTTTATTTTTTCTGCCGCTACAAGTCCGCTCTCACCATTTTCGGTAACGACATCCATAAGAATTAAATCTACGGGTGTACGTGTGCAAACAATATCGGCAATAGAGGCATTTTCAATAGCAATTTGAAGATAAAAATGCTCTGAAGTTTCAATATAATGCGCAAAAAGGGTTTTCGGCATTTGTTGATCTTCTACTATCATTACTGAATACTTTCCGTCCTTCATTGCATTTCTCCTTTTCATAATTTGATAACTAATTCAAATTGTGGCTTACTTTTCACTATCATTTTACCATTTTCTTTTTCAATAAGCGAACGTAAACTTGATAAACCGCCACCTTCTACAATTTCTCCTCTAGGTTTTATACCATCATTGCTAATTTTAATGACAAATTCATCGGTACTATTTTCTAAAATAACTCGCATTTTCTTTCCCTTTGCATGTGCAACTGTATTGGTTAAACATTCATGCATCGCTTGAATAAGAATTCTTTCAGCCAACGTTTCGCTAGCGGGGTAATCACCTTTAAGCTCAATTGTCACATTGACAAGCTGTGCCGCTTCTAAAATCACTTGTAAATTACTTTTCTTCTTTACTGTCCCAGTACTTTTTAATGCTTCAATTTCTATTCTCCAAAAAGACAATAATTCTTTTTGATCTTCTTTTGTTATGCTATTTGCTAATTTTTGTTTTGTTATTAAAAGCAGTTTTCCCATATCATCATGAATGCGCATTTTAGCCATTAAGATTTCCTTTTCTCTAGCTAGTTGAGAAACATTTTTTCCATAGGAAATCAATCTTTCATTCACCGCTTTTAATTTTTCTTGTTTGTTTTCTAATTCTTCCATTAAGCGATATTCTTCCGTAATATCCGTGGCGACGATTTCATAAATTTCCTTTTCATTTAAAAGATGGGTATTTCTTTTAAAGGAAAATACCTTTCCATCTAAGCATCCAATGATTGGCTCTTCTCCGTCTTTTAACAAATGAAACCCCTTCTCTATTTTTCCTTGGGTAATACGATTCCAAAAGCTCGTTCCATTTAATAAAGCTTCACCTATTATTAAAATACTCAGATTGTTCATTTCTCTATTGATTAAGCGAACTAAACCACTCTTCTCATAAAAACAAATTCCTTTAGGAAGCATATCCACACTTTCTTTAATTGACACTGAAGAAAGATTTTGATTTCCTTTTATAAAAGCGTATAAAAGCAAGGCAATTGTCATAAAAAAGAAAACGATGGATAAGGAAAAAATGAGGAAGAAAGGCCATTGAATAATGGTAAATGATGGTTCAAAAACGGAACGATTTACGCGATAAAGATAGCTTCCTCGCATGGTAAGAAAAATAGAAATAAAAGAAAAAATAAAGAAAAAAATCGTGATGATTGTAAAACCTTTCTTTTTACATATTCTAGCCGCAACAAATAGATCAATAATAGATAAAACCAAGGCTAAAATAAATAAAATAATCGTTATTTGTTGGCCATAAAGAGGCGCTTCTATGAATTTCATAAAACTCCTCCTTCCGAAAGTATAAGCGTAAAATAAGTTGCTTCTTTTTCATTTTCTGTGATTGAACACGCTGGAAACTTCTCTTTTATTCGCTTTACCACACTCTTGGTGTTTGCGTCGCTTTCAATTAAAATCATGACTTTTTCTTCTTTTCTTGAAACATGCACCATAATGGCTGATGGTAAATCATATTCATGGGCTACACATATTTCAAAGAAGTCATAAAGTCGACCGAGTGTCTTACCATCCATTTTACCTTTCAAATGAAAATCTAAAGAGCCCTCTACTCCCATAAAGGTAACATAATTTAATGATTCTTTAATAGAAAGAGCTAATTCTTCTACATCTAATAATTCATTATTTCTTGAAAGTATAATGAAATTACTCCGTCTTTTAATATAGGCACCTAAAACACAAGCAAACTTCATTTTCTTTACATAGTCTCCCTGATTCTTTTCAATTTCCAATAATAAATGACTGAGTCTTTTAAGTTCTTCTTTTGTACTTTCTTCCACTTTTATATAAAGCTCTTTTTGTTCATCAATTTGCGCTTTTTGAGCTTTCATTTCGTTTTCAACTTCAATTAGGTCATTTTCTTCCATCAAGCGTTCGTTTGTTTCTTGTAAAGCCATATTCATTTCAATAATGTTGGTTAAATCTTCACTTCTAAAAACATAGCCTCCATGAATTTTTTCACCACAAAACCGCGTATAATCATCAATCATAATTGAACCCATGGTCGCCTTTTTTAAATCTTCTTTTTCTACAAGCAAAGACGATTGAGAGGCATAAATAATATTCATTTTTTCATCCGTAATTATAGCAGAACACGCTAAATGATAAAAATAATCCACATAATTTTCATTCGATGGAATTAAGCCAATCGCAATGCAACTTTCTATCGTTGCTATACAAGTAAAGCATAAAAGCTCTGGAATTTTAAAAGCAGAAATATTCGTAATAAAACAAATTGTTGATAAAAAAGCACAACTAAAGAATGTACAAATCGGTATCCAAGTTTTCTTTTTACATGCGGACACTCTACACTTCAAAATCATGATGATAAGACTGATTATTGTTATGATGATTTCCCATGCAAGCGCTACATAAAAAAGAAAACGATGAGAATACGAAAACTCTCCTTGATTAAAATAAAGTGCAAACACCCATTGATGAAGGTCATTCGTATAAATGAGGGCCAGTAAAACAAAGGCTGGTAAATAAATAAGATACCAAAGTTTTTTCAAAGATTTCCCTTTTTTATTTTCAATGCTTAAACTAGCTAATAAAAGTGTGGGTGGAATTAAGCACTGAGATACATAATAGGAATACCATAAATATCGACTTAAGGTTTCTACATCTCTTGTAAGTCCATATTTTATCATTCTTATAACAAGAAAAAATAAAATAAGAAGCGCCACTATAAAAAAATAGGTGCGTAAATCTTTCCGTACCATGCGATGAAGGAGAGATACACCCCACGCAATAACAAGAGAAATTAAAATGACATGGGCAAAAAGGGCAAATAATGCGTGCCAAAATTCTGGAAGTTTCGCATCCATCATTTGAAAAAATCCCGCTAGTAAAAAGAAAAAAAGACATATGACATAAATGATGAATTTTTTGTTTTGAATTGCCTTATGCATTCTTTTATTCTCCTTTATTTGTTTTTTAAAGTTTAGCATGAATTCTCTTTCTTTTCAATTTTGCAAAACTCTTTATATTAAAAGATTCATAATAAGTTTAATTATAATATCCATTTCCTCTGGCTTTGATTCTGCAGTCAAAATCGTAATAGCGACTAAAGTATCATTCGCAATCACTATTTTTCCATTCTTAACTAACGCATGATTTCGATTTAGGAATTCCAAGAATATCGTAGCGGCGATTCTTTTACAGCCATCGGTAAAAGGATGGTCCTTCACCAGAAAATATAGTAAATGCGCTGCTTTTTCTTCTAAAGAAGGATAGACTTCTTGACCAAATACATTTTGATATACTGCTGCTAAAATACCATTCAGTTTTCCATCTTCTTTTTCTAGTCCAAATAGGGTTGATGTATCCTTGAATTTCATAGAATCAATTAATGTCCTACAATCTTGATAAGTCAACTCATAAATGGTCTGGTTTCCTTTGGGTTTATTTAAACATTGATGATCATAATCATCCAACAAATCTAGTGCATTTGTATACTCTTCAATTACACTTACTAATGCTTCTTGATCAATATTTAACGACGAAGCAAGCATTCTGTTCTGTATTTCAATCGTCTTGTTTAGCGCTGATAATCTTTTTTGATTAATCGAATAACCTTGAAGTAAATATTCTTTTAGTATTCTATTCGCCCATTTTCTAAATAGTATACCTCTTTGAGATTTTACTCGATAGCCAACGGAAATAATCATATCAAGATTATAAATTTTCAATTTACGTCTAATTTTTCTTTTGCCTTCAAGTTGAACCTGTGCGCTTTCCGCACAAGTTGAATCATAATCTAATTCATTATCTTGATAAATGTTGCTGATATGCCTTACTATTCTTGTTCTGTCGACATCAAATAACAAAGCCATTTCTTCTTGAGAAAGCCAAACTGTATCATTTTCTTTATCCGTTCTAACTTCTAATTCAAAATCATTGTCGATAAACTTTACTAAATCAAATTTCATTTCCATAAATTTTCCTCCATTCATCTTTAACCTACTATAAGTAATTCTTTTAATTTTCGGTTTTTAAGATATTAGATTAGATGTAATTTAATATAATTTACTTTTTATTAAGATATGAATCAATTATTGATTCATCCTTTTTGTTTAAATAAAATTTTAAATCCTTATTTGCACAGGAGAGATAAACTTTATTTGATTTTTGGCTTTTTTACG
>ERZ808275.134-NODE-134-length-43334-cov-3.541856_pt1 | contig 43334 bp, 53 predicted proteins | sample MGYA00520894_ERZ808275 | MGnify/ENA primary metagenome ERZ808275 (study PRJEB31516, sample SAMN03275598) | gut metagenome | biome: mammalia-associated habitat; material: feces | host: Papio cynocephalus | place: Kenya | collected 2012-08-03 ... | reverse complement strand
TTCTTCTCGGGTAATTGTTTCAATAACTTTTGATGTTCCTATTACTTGGCGCTTATAAGGATGAACTTTAAACATAAGTTCATTCAAATTGTCATAAACTATGTCAGATGGAGAGTTTTTGTCCTTTGCAATTTCTTCTAGAACAACTTTTCTCTCTTTTTCCATTTCTTTACGTGGAATTTGAGGATTTAAAAGCATATCTGCGTGCAAAGTTAAAGCCAAATCAAAATCTTTTGACGGAAGTTTTATATAATAGTGAGTAAAATCCTTGCTTGTAGCAGCATTTGTAACCGCACCTTTTGCTTCTAAAATTCTATCGAAATCTCCTGCTGGATGAGTTTCAGTTCCTTTAAAGAACAAATGTTCTAAAAAATGAGAAACACCTGTGTTTTGGTCATTTTCATTGATAGAACCAGTTTTAATCCACGTATCAATGATAACAATAGGATTAGATGTAACTTGTTTTACAATAACTGTTTGCCCATTATCAAGTTTGTAAACATTATAATCGCTTGCAAACGCAATTGAACCAAACAAAATTACACATAACAATACAATATATTTTTTCATAATAATATCCCCATAATTTTCCACCATTTTACACAAAAATTGAGTTTGTTTCAAGTACGACAATTGGGTTATTAATACACAACAAAGCACCAAAATCTTTCAGATTTTGGTGCTTTTAATTAAAATCCTTAACTATGCCATAAATGTATAATTTGGAACTTCATGTACTCCTTTTTCATTAGATTTATTTCACATATCAATAAGTTCCTCTGCAATAGCTCTAACATTTACTTTTTGACCACCGTACAAATGCATAGTAGCATACGATGATGGACTTGAACACGAAATCATGGCAACAGCTCTATCATTAATAGCGGTTTTTCCGTCAAAAACCCACCCTTTAAAAGATGGCTGTGCCATACCTGCATGAGAAATGTTCATAAAAATTCCTTCCTTTTTATAGTAATACCTACCTTTATTCTTTTTTACATAAACTTTAAGAGAGGTGAAAATTTGAAATTACTTAAATATAAAATCATGTTAAAAATATGTTACAAATTCTCACAATTCACGCAGTTACTTGAAAGCTCAGATATTTTTTTATATAATTTTTTATGTAAATCAGAGGATATGTATGGATAATTACAATAAAAAAAGGATTCTCATCGTTGATGATGACGAAGAAATTAGAGAACTACTTGAGTTTGATATTGCACAAAGTGGTTATATTGTAGACACAGCAAAAGACGGACTAGAGGGACTTAATAAAGCTTTAAATAATTCCTATGACCTTATTCTTTTGGACGTTATGATGCCTAAGATGAACGGTTTTGATGTTTGCAAAAACATTCGACAAGCAAAACTTGCAATTCCAATCTTAATGCTTACTGCAAAAGGTACAATTGAAGATAAAACTGATGGCTTTGATAATGGCGCTGATGACTATCTAGTAAAGCCTTTTGATATCCAAGAAGTTTTACTTAGAATTAGGGTTCTATTACGCAGAAACCAAGTAGTGGAAGAAAATCCTCTATCTAACGAAGTTTTGAATGTCGGAGATATTCAAATATTCCCTGACACTTTGGAATGTACAATTTTAAACAAACGTGTAAAATTAACTCCAACTGAATTTGAAATTTTATACAGCTTGATGCAACACTTTAACAACGCAGTAACCCTTGCGACATTATTAGACGAAGTTTGGGGCTATGATAGCAATGAAGATGTTAGAATGTTGAGAGTTCACGTTGGCGGACTTAGAAACAAAATTGAAGAAAACGTAAAAGTACCAAAATACTTACACACAGTTACAAACGTGGGTTACAAGTTAACTCCATTTGCTGAAGAATAATGAACAAAAAAGCACTACGAAAATTAAATAAAATTAGAAAATTGATACAACCAAAACGATTAAAAATTGCAGAGCAAATTTTGATTGTACTTTTTATTGCGGTTCTAATTCCAATGATTGTTAGTGGTATTGTTATCAATAACATTAACAAACACGCAATGAGAAGACAACTTACAGAATCTGCCACTCTTGTTGCTAATGTTGTATCAAACGAGGTTGATATTTTTGCTAGAACTGCAACAAATGAACTTGAACAAATTAGTATTGCATTAAATCATTTTCCTAGCAAAGAAGCTAAAGAAGATTACTTAAAAACAATTCAAAAAAACTTTCCAAATTATGATGATTTGAAACTTGTATCAAAAGAAGAGCAAGCTGAAAGATTAGATGTAGAAAACAAAGCAAACAACAAATTTACAATTTCTGTACCAACAAAAGATAATCAATTTTTGGTTGCAACATTCAGAAATGACGACCTAAATCAGCATTTGTTTAAATCTTTAGAAGATAACGCAAGACAAATATACGTTCTTGATTCAACAGGCAAACTAATTGCCTCTCACAAATTCAATGAGGACATTTATAAACAATCTGTAGATTTAATCCCAGATAAGATTACAGACGACCAAGTTGTGACTTATGGTAATTTAAAAGACCAACCTTTAGCATACATTCACAAAACTTCGCCTGACGTTATGATTTTAGTAAACACAACTGAAAAAATCACTCGAAATACAATTAATGACAGCCGAGTAAAACTATTAATGGCTGTTTTTGCCTCAGCTTTAAGCATTTTTATTGTAGTAGCTCTTTATATTTATTTCATGTACATCAACATTCGTCAATTATTTAAAGGTATTATGGCAATATCAAAAGGTAGCTACGAAAGACGTATCCGCCTATTAAAGAGCATCTTTACTCCTTACGAAATCGTCTTTTTAACCTCTGAATTTAACAAAATGGCATCTGAAATTCATAAATCTTACTTACAACTTAAAGAACAAAACGTTAAATTAGAACAACTTAATGAGTTTCGTTCAAACTTAATTGATACCGTAAGTCACGAACTTAGAACTCCATTAACAAGTATTCAAGGATACACTTCAAGACTTTTAAGAACAGATATCACAATCGACGAAGAAACTCGAGTTAAGTCTTTACGTACAATAAAACGTCAGTCTGAACGTCTAAAACGACTTATTGAGGATTTATTAGTGATTCCAGATATTGAGCGTGCTAGAATTAGAGTTTCACTAGAACCTGTCTGGATTTCAGACACGGCATCTGTCGCTATCACGCTAGTTAAAAACGACCAAGAAAAAGAAATTATTAACAAAATATCAGAGGATTTTCCGATTGTTATTGCTGACAAAGATAGAGCAGAACAAGTTATTGTTAATTTAGTTGAAAATGCCGTTAAATATTCAAAGGAAAACACTCCAATTGTAATTTCAGGCACTTACAACGAAGATGAAGCCGTCATCTCAGTTACAAATCAATGCGATAAAATACCTGAAGAAAAACTTAAAACTTTATTTGGAAAATTTATCAGAATAGACGACAAAACAACTAGAACGACACGTGGTACAGGTTTAGGCTTGTTCATAGTTAAAGGTCTGGTTGAAGCAATGAATGGTACTATTAAAATTTCATCTACAGATGAAATTGGGTTTAAAGTTGATGTAACATTCCCTCTATTCAAGTCAAATCGCAAATCATAGGTAAATTATGAAATTTATGCAAGATGCAATTGAAGTTGCACTTCAAACTAAAAATGAAATTCCAGTAGGTGCTGTTATCGTTAAAAACGATGAAATAATTGCATTCGCCCACAATAAAAAAGAAGAATTACACGACGCAACTGCGCACGCAGAAATTTTGGCTTTAAAAATGGCACAAGAAGGTTTAAGACGTTGGCGTTTAGACGATTGTGATATGTATGTAACTCTTGAGCCTTGCCCTATGTGCGCATCAGCAATAATTCAATCTCGTATAAAAAACTTATACTTTGGGTCTTACGACAAACAATATGGTGCATTAGGCTCCGCTATTGATTTAAGAATATTACACAAATCAAAGATGAAAGTTTATGGTGGAATATACGAGCAAGATTGCGACAATATTTTAAACAGTTTTTTTGAAAGGTTAAGATGATTACCAAAGAAGAATTAGACAAACTCGTAGAACAATACGAAACTCCAGAATTTATAAAGGATGACCCAATTCAATTCCCACATAAATTTAAAAACGAAGAAGATATTACAATTGCAGGTTTTCTTTCTTCTTGCATTGCGTATGGTAATAGAAAAGTTATCTTGAGAAAAATTGAAGAACTTTTAAAACTTATTGATTACAAACCTTATGATTTTGTAGTGAACTTTGAGCCTAAAATGCTTGGTGATTACAATTATAGATTTACAAAAGAGCCTGATTTTGCAAACTTTTTTAAAAAACTAAACAACTTATATAAAAACAAAAAATCTTTGAAATGGTTGTTTGAAAGCAATTATGACGGCAATACAACCCCAATGCTACAAGCCGTTTGCAATTATTTTTATGATAATTGTGACCTAACTCAAGGCTACTGCCATCTTGTTCCAAATCCACAAAAAGGCGGAACTTTAAAACGTCTAAATATGTTTTTGCGTTGGATGGTTAGAAAACCTCCCGTAGATTTAGCACTTTGGGACTTTATTCCAACATCAGAGTTAGTCATACCTTTTGATACACATGTTGCTAGAATGTCAAGAGAAATGGGGCTTTTAACAAGAAACTCTAACGACTATAAAGCTGTATTAGAACTTACAAATAACCTTAAAAAGTTTGATGAAAAAGACCCCGCAAAGTATGACTTTGCACTATTTGGATACGGAATTACTCATCCAATCAGATAATGAATTTAGCAAAAAAAAAACACTCATTTGCTGAGTGTGTGTTTTCTGCATCCTAATGGTCTCTTTTTAGTGTTTATTATTTAGGAGTTTATATTCGTTTGTAAGGGTAAATGTAATGCATTTAGTGTTTAATCTACACTTTTAAAGCACAATTTAATTATTGCACTTAAATATTATAAAGTCAACCTTTTTATTTAATCAATTTTATGCGTATTAGCCAAATTATTGTTATTAGTGTCATTTTAACACTTTACAAAACTTAACATGCTATGTCCTCTTTATTTTTGTTAAATCGTTGCCTTTCGTAAAAACATTGCTATAATAATTATATGAAGATTTTAGGTATCGATCCAGGAATGGCAATTGTAGGTTACAGTATCGTTGATTTTGACGGTACAAACCTAAATTTACTTGCATCTGGCTCTATACAAACAGAAAAAGGGAAGTCTGATGCTTCAAGATTGTATGAGATATTTCAAGATATTTCTCAAATAATTGAAAAATATTCACCAGATGTCGCATCAATGGAAAAACTTTTTTACTTCAAAAACCAAACGACAATTATGCCCGTTGCAGAAGCACGTGGAGTAATTCTTATGGCACTTGAAAAATTTGGAGTAAAGACCTATGAATATACTCCTATGGAAGTAAAACAAGTTCTTACTGGTTTTGGTAGAGCTAGTAAAAAAGAAGTTGAACAAATGGTAAAAATAGCACTTGGGCGTGATGACTTACCAAAATTAGATGATACAATAGATTCAATTGCAATTGCTATTTGTCATACTAGAAATTGCAGAGATTTAATAACAAAATAAAGGAAAATAATTATGATTAACGAACTATTATTGAAACAAATTGCTATATTAGCAGCTATTGCAGGTGGAGCTTTAGGATTTTTATCATTAATCCCATTCATTAATATTTTTTCTATAACAATATTAGTAATATGCTTAGCACCAGTCATTTTAGTTTACATGAAACGTGAAAATTTAATCGGAATTTTTGACATGAGAGAAGGTGCAATCCTTGGTGGTGTAATCGGCTTTGTGTCTTTTGTTGCTGCTTCTATTGTATACACTCCTATCAATTTAGTTTTAGGATTTATTCCTTTAGGCGCTTTACAATCTCACTTTTTCTTTAAATACTTCTTTAATAGTTTTGGAAGTTTTATCGTATTACTTTTACTTGTATTCTTTGTTGCTTTACTAAGTGCATTAATGAACGCATTTGCAGGTCTTGCGACATCTTACGTTTATGAACTTTTAACTGGCTTAAAAAAAGAAAGTAACGAAAGCGTAGACTTTGAAATCAAGTAGTTTTAACCGTACATAAGACAATAAAAAGTTTTATTACAACAATGTCATGTTTCTTAATTTAAAGGTTTCAAGGTTACATGCTTAGGGTATATATATAATATACTAACAAAAGGAGTTGCACTTGAACGTTACAGACATGGCTAAAATTAGCTTATTTCCAACAGAGTTGGAAGCACTAAAGGCTGTATTGGAAGCTTCTCAAGAAGTTAGTAATGCCATAGTGGCAGCAGAAGTTACAGGAGAGATAGAAGACACGGTCGAAATTAGCGATATTGCGCACAAACTCTTTTCCTTAGAAGTTTAAGTTTTTATAGACCGAAATGTCACTAGCTACTACATACTTGGGGATACAATCAACCCCAAGGTCTTCTGCTATCTGCTTTATCGCCATAGAACCAGAAATGATTACAATTCTAGTCTTGTAATATTGTTTTAAAAGTTTTATTTGCTCAACCAACCACTCACCAGCAAATTTAGGAGCAAAGTCACTTTCCATTGAAAGGTCTGTTATGATTAAATCGTACGGATTATCTACATAATTATAAACCCAATCATAACCTTCTCTTGCGGTATAGGCTCTATCTATTTCTAGTTCTTCTCCATAGATTTGAAACAAATTTTGACAATGATAATTATTCCAACTTTGTGAATCATCCACAATTAACGCGTGTTTCATTAAGTTAACCTCAAGACCTCATAAATATTCATTTTCTTTTCTTTACCGCGAATCTTAACTTCTGAGATTTTGATTACATCAGCAATACCGCGTACATATTGATAAGTAAACGAACTAATCAAAAACTGTGTTTTATAAACTTTATTATAACTTTCAATACGGCTTGCTAGGTTTACCATATCACCAATTACTGTATATTCTAAACGCTTTTCAGAACCTATATTTCCAACAAAGGCTTCGCCTGTGTTAATACCCACACCAATTTCGATTTTTGGCTTACCTTCTTCTAGCCATTTTTTTTGAAGTTCTTGCACTTTTTTAAGCATTGCATCTGCACATTTTACGGCATTTACTGCGTGATCTTTATCTTGAATTGGCTCACCAAAAATAGCCATAATTGCGTCACCAATAAATTTATTGATAACACCATTATAGCTACTAATAATCGGCTCTAGCGCTGTAAAATATTCGTTCAAAATTACCGAAATTTCGTCTGGTTCTAACTTCTCACTCATTGAAGTAAAGCCACGAATATCAGCAAAAAGAACTGTTACATTAGCTTTTTTACCGCCTAATTTAACGTTATCAATATTATTTACTACATTCTGCATAATATCTTGAGAAATGTATTTTCCCATCGCATCTTTAATTTTTTCTTTGTTTCTAGCTTCTACAATAAATTTACGTGAATAACCAAAAATCATTGTTACTAATTGAAGTGCTATTGGAGTAATTACAGGTACAGCAAAGTTCAATTTGTATGAAAGTATGGCTAAAAAGATATAACCAATAATCATTGAAGATAAAATTAACAAACCTTGCAATAATGAGAAGTTACTAACAACAATGAATGTAGCAATAATTAAAAATAGCGTTAATACAAAATCTTGTCCTTCAGAAATCGAACGCATTGGCTGATTATGTATTAAGTTATCCAAACTTGTTGCCTGAATATCAACCCCAGGATGTTTTGCTTGCATTGGAGTCGCAAAAGTATCTTCAGAAAGTCCTGCAGCTTTTGCATTAGCACCTACAAATACGATTTTATTATCAAATGCTTTCGGGTCAACTTTCGGTTTTCTACCAGCTTTTATATCATCCATTGAGTCAATAATGTCTATAGCCGAGTAAGTTTTGTGTGTGTAATCTGAATTTTTATAATTTTTATAGAAATGTAAGTACGTGAAAATTTGTCCATAACGTTTATGAACAGGAAGTTTTATATCATCTTCACCATCAATGATTAAATTTGAATCTGTCAAGGTCATTGTTTTAACCTTGTTCAAATACATATACATTCTTAATGCAAGGGATGGATAATATTGTCCTTTGTAGTAAACAAGTTGTGGCATATCTTTGATACAGTTATCTACTTGATTTGGAAGAACCCAAACAGAACCGTTTTTTGCTAAAGATTTAAAATATCCTTCTGGATACATTGACAAACTTCTAAAAATTTCAAATTTTGGAGCTCTAGTTTTTACTTCCAATGGAATTTGGTATTTTTCTTGGAATTTTTTATCATAAGTATTACCAATATTTTCATCTGCATACTTACCACTCATTGGTCTAAAACCGCCAATGAAATTATCAACATTTTTTACTGTGTCAAAAAACTGTTTGTCTTTTGCTGGATTATCATTTGTTGTTAATACAGCATCAAAACCTATCATTTTAGCACTTGTATAATTACCTAAATAGTTAAAAATCTTTGCGTATTTCTCTCTGCTCCAAGGCCAACGATGACGTGAAATAGAATTTTCATCAATTACGACTAGAACAATGCCGTCAGAACCTTTATTGTACGCAACAAAGTTTTTGACCATAAAATTATAAACACGAGGTTCAAAGAATTGACCAAATATTATATAAGCAACCAACATAAATATTACAAAAACTGCAAATATTACTAATGTTTTTAGTTTTTTCATTAAATTTTTCCTTATTAATAGTTTATTATTTATTTCATGATATAATAAAGTCAAAAAAAAGGATACGTTATGAAGAAAAATGTAATGGAATTAATTTCGGAAGAAAAAATCTATCCGATTGTAAGAAACAAAGATGCACAAAAGGCTATTGATATTGCACACGCTCTAATTGAAGGCGGTATTAAGATTATGGAAATCACAGTTGAAAATCCATCTTTATACTCTGCAATTACAGAAATTTCAAGAGATGCTGTTGTTTGCGCTGGCGGTATTATAACTCAACAACAAGCAGAACAAGCATTAACTAGTGGTGCAAAATTGTTCTCATCACCAATTTATCAAATGAATATGGTAAAAATTTCAAAAAACAGACAAATGCCATTCATTGCAGGCGCATCTACTCCTAACGAAGCTTATGATGCTTGGAAATCAAGAATACCACTTATTAAAATATTCCCAGTAACAGCACTTGGCGGAGTTCAGTATATTGAAGATATCCTACGTCCAATGCCATTCTTAAACTTGATGCCAATGGGACATATTCAATTATCTGAAGTTATGGATTATATTAATGTTGGCGCAAAAGCTGTTGGTGTTGGTAGAAACTTCTATGAAGGTCTATCAAATGCTGAAATCACAAAACAAGCAAAAGAAATTTTAAACAAAATCAAAGGCTAATTATGGAAAATCAGATTGACCTAATTACCATTGGTGAATCCATTATTGAATTGTCTAGCGACAAAGATTTTAAGGATGCAACAAGTTTTGACAAATACTATGGCGGAGATGCAATTGTAACTGCGATTACAGCATCTCGCTTTGGTGTAAAAACAGGGTATATAACTTGTGTTGGCGAAGATCCATTCAAAGACTTTTTACTTGATGAATGGAAAAAAGAAAACCTTGATATAGATTATGTACGTACTGTTCCTGAGCAAAATGCGATTGCTCTTATTTCAAGACACGACGGAAAACCAAAAGAATTAGCTCTATACCGTAAAAAAACTGCAGCACAAAAGTTGTCACTGGAAGATATCAAAGAGGATTACATAAAAAGTGCAAAACTTTTTTATACAACTGGCATAACCCAATCTCTTTCTCTATCTGCTAGAGAGGCTGTTAAAAAGAGTTATGAAATTGCCAAAGCAAATAATGTAATCACAGCTTATGACCCTAACTTCAAAAAAACTATTACCACTCCAGAAGCAGCAAGAGAGTGTTTTGACGAAGTTATTTCAAATGTGGATATATTATTTTTAAGTGGAACAAACGATATTCCAGTATTTTTTGAATCAAAATCAATAGACAACGTAATTAAATATTGTTGGGATTTAGGCATTCAAACTGTTGTTGTAAAATCAACTGAAAACTCTGGATATTATACTGGTTGCAATGGTGAAATTGTTTTCACTGAATATTTTGCAAAAACAATCGTGGACACAACTTGCTCTGGAGATGCATTTAATGGAGCATTCCTAAGCGCATTAATAAAAGGTAAATCACCTTATGATGCAACAAAGTTGGGTACTATTGTAAGCGGATTGCAAGCGCAAAAGATTGGTGCAATTAAGTCAATTCCAACACAAGAAGAAGTAAAAGAAATTACACATAAGGTAGAATAAAATGAGCAAAAAGGTAGTTATATCAGGATATTACGGTGCAGATAATTTTGGCGACGAATCTATTTTAGAGGTTCTTATCCAAAGATTAAAAAAAGACGAGGCTGAAATTACTGTCTTATCAACAAACCCAGAAAAAACAGCAAAAACATACAGTGTTAATGCCATTAACAGTTTCAAATTAGGAAAAGTTATAGGAGCTTTATCTAAATGTGACACTTTAATTTCTGGTGGGGGAAGCCTTTTGCAAGATGCAACAAGCGTAAAAAGCTTGTTTTATTACCTTTGGGTAATATTTATGGCTCAGTTTTATAAAAAACAAGTCCTAATTTTTGCTCAGGGAATTGGTCCAATTAACAACAAGATAGGTGAGTTTTTCACTAAAAAACTTCTTAAAAATTGTCGTTGGATTAGTGTCAGGGATGATAAAAGTCTGTTCTTGTTAAGAGGTTGGGGATTGAAACCAGAACTTGTTTGTGACCCTTTATATGATTTGGAGGTTACTGGTTCAACACCTTCAAACAGAGTTGGCATTCAGCTTAGAAGTTTCAAATCCTTAACTGAAAAACTTTTAATCACTCTTGCAAACCGTGTTGCTATTGAATTTGCAGACAAAGAGATTGAAATTTATTCATTCCAAGATAGCCTTGATTTAGAAGTTTGCCAACATTTTGAACAATTACTTCTTTCTGTAAATCCTAACTTAAAAACAACTGTAATTTCAGGAAAAACACCAAAAGAAATTATAAAACTTATTGCAAGTTTAGAATATATGATAGCAATGCGTTTTCACGCTATTCTAATTGCCTTGAAATATGGTATAAAAACACTTGCAATCAATTATGATTATAAAATTGAAGCAATTTGCAATGATGCAAAAATTCCTGCATTATCAATGCTTGCAAACGAAGATTATGGCTATATGTTCTCACGCTTAAAACAATTAGACCACAGAGCACTACTAGAGTTCGTTAACAGCAAACATTTTAACTGGGAATTGTTTGATTTACTTGTTAAGTAACTTTCGTATAAAATCCTTAATTGCATTTATTATTTTCAAGGATAATGGAAGTTCACCATAATAAGAGTTTTCAGCATCTTTTATTGAGAAAGAATACGAATCTTTTGATTCTTTAAAAATGCTTTTTTCAAGTTCGTCCTCTTGCTCTTTACGCTTTTCTTCTTGCTTGAAATAACCCAAACTTCCAGCACCTCCATCAGAGGTTTTGTTAGTTTTAATACTTGGTGGGGTGTAATCATTTAATGGATTTACGTCAAAACTCATGGAAATATCCTCCATACTAAAGATATTCCCATGTTAACAACTTTTTAATCAGTTTTTATCCTGTATAAATATTAAAATTATTGTTCTTTATCTTCGATAGTTGCAGGAGCTTTAAAATCCTTGAAATAAGTCATCAAAGCACTAAATATAAAGGTTACTGCAATAAAGCCCCAACCTGCAATCATCAAGTTTGAAAGAGGATAACCACCATAAGGTGTTTTAATATTTACATACAAGTAACTTACTGTAATTATTGCAAATACAATTGGACAAAGGAATTTTATACAAAAAATCCAAGATTTTCCGTATTTAAAATTGCACCCATCATTAACAATTTCTAAAACTTTATCAGCACCGTAGAACCAACCTAATGCAACTGTTTCGATTAAGCCTATCATAATCAAGTTAAAGTCATTCATAAAGTGGTCTACAACATCAACCCAGTATAATCCTGCATCTGTAACATAAAGCATTGCAATTATACAGCCAACAATAGAGAAAAACAAAGTTGTCTTTGCTTTTGAAGTCCCGAATTTATCTTTAAATGAAGTTGCAACCGCAAGAACGATTGAAAATACTGAACCTAAGGCCAATAGGAATAATATTACAAAAAATATTAAAGAGAAAATTTTAACAGCTAAATCTCCACCTGGCATTGCAGCTATTGCTGTCGGATAAGTAACAAAGGCAAACATAACACCAGAATAACTCATTTCAGAAATTGGAGTATGTGTAACATAAGACAAATAGCCTAAAGTTCCAAAACTTGCTAAACCTGCTAAGAAACTAACCAAAGCATCCGCCAATGCAATAATTACACTATCAGATGTAACTGGTGCATCTTTTTTCAAATAACTACCATAAGCAACCATAATTGAGAACAAAATACTTAAAGAAAAAAATACTTGTCCATAAGCTGCAGCCCAAACACTTGGATCTAAAAGTTTTGACCAATCGGGAACTAAATAGTAATACAAACCTTGCATTGCTCCAGGAAGGGTTATTGCTCTACCAATCATTACAATTAATAAAAATAATGGTACTGTTACAACATAATTTAAAACTTTTGAAACAGAATCAACACCTTTTCTAATACATAACCATATTACAAACCAACCAACAATAAGTGAAGTAAACATAATCCAGTTTATGCCCACTATGTCAAACATTCCACTTGATACGTGTAAAGTATCCTTCATAAAAATATCAGTTGCGTTTTTATGTAACCAAGGTGATGTAAATGCTAAATATACATAATAAATAACCCAAGCCAATACAACAGAATAATAAGAGGTAATACAAGATGCAGTACCTACACCAAGCCAACCAATCCATTCAAATTTTGGATTCATTTTTTTCAAAGCCATTGGTGCACCTAATTGGAACTTTTTACCAATAGATATTTCCATAGCCAAAAGAGGTATCCCTGCAGTTACAAGTGCTACAAAATATGGTATTAAAAATGCACCACCACCATTTTGATATACAATTCCAGGAAAACGCCACAAATTACCTAAGCCAACGGCTGATGCTACTGCAGCCATAATAAATGTAAATCGTGAGTTCCAAGCATCTCTTTTTTCCATGTTAACCTCAAATCCTTCTACTATTGTAATAATAGTAACATGAACATAACGCCGAAAATGCTTGATTTTATTAGTTCTTAATATTTTTTAATAAAAAGGTAATTAAAAATGAACATTTTTGATTCTAAATCGTTATACTAATGTAAAGGAAAAATATTATGAAAGAAAAATGTACAAAATACGAAAGTCTATTTACTTTTAGAGATGAAAAGGAACTAGAAGAACACATTAAAACTTGTCCTGATTGTCAAGCAGAACAAGAAAAAATGGATAAAGTTTCTAGCCTACTTCAAGAAGTAAAACCATACTATATTCAAAAACGCAGAGAGTCTTTTGGACGGATGAAAGTTGCTTGCATTCTAGGTTTAGGACTTTTTATCGGAGTATTATTAGGTCACTTTGCGCAATATGTGATGCCGACAACTACTTATGGCACATCAAGTTCTGACACAACAAGCAGTTTTAACGAATATGGCATGCCTGTAGACAGTTATGGACTTATAACGGTAAATTAATGGATATAAAAGAAATTATACAAACTCATCAAAATAATATAAAAAAAGTTATCAAACTAATTACCAAGGAAGAAAATGAAGATATAGAACAAGAAATCTACATTAAAGCGTGGCAAAAGTCTGATAAATACTAAGAACAAGGCAAGCTAACTGGTTGGCTTGGCACTATTGCAAAGAATTTTTCTAAAGATTATTTGAAATCTTCGGCAAAAAAATTACAAGACAATACCATTTCAAACGAAATTCAAGAATACAACACAATGAATGAAATGGAAAATCCGGAATCCGTATTCATTCAAAAACAAAGACAAAAAAGAATAGTCAAAGCGATTAATTCATTAAAGCCAAAATTAAAAGAAGTCGTTATGATGTACGAAATTGAAGGGCTAAGTTATGAATACATCGCCAAAGAGCTTAATTGCCCAATGGGAACAGTTAAATCAAGACTATTTAATGCAAAGAAGGAACTTGCAATTCTATTAGAAGACTTGCTATAAAGAAAGGATTATTTTATGAAAAAAACATTAATTTTAGCATCAATAATTGCACTTACAATGACAAGTACTGCATATGCAGCCACTACAACGACACAGACAAAAGCTCAAACTCCAGCAAAAACAGGTCAAATGATGCCACCTCCACCTAGAGAATTTAAAGGTGACCGCCATAGAGCAGAATTTGAAAAACGCTTGAATTTGACAGAAGCTCAAAAAGCAAAAATTGAAAAGAATAGAAAAGCAGATATGGCAAAATTAAAACCAATTAAAGAGCAAATTCGTGCAAAAAAAGAAGCAAAATTTGAAATTATCAAAAAATACGAAGAAACTAACCCTGATTTAATCAAATTAAACAAAGAAATCAAGGCATTAAAAGATCAAGAACATAAAATAATGGAAGCTAACAGAAAATCTTTTGAATCAATACTAACAAAAGAACAAAAAGCTGAATTGGCAAAAATAAAAGCTGAACGTGAAAAGAATTTCAAAGGTCATAGACCTCCACGTCCAGAAGGTCGTCCACCATTTGAAAAATAATAGTTAAATGTATAAGAGGCGCTTTGCACATTGAGCAAAGCGCCTCTTATTTTGTATTAAATCTTTATATATTGAACTTGCTTGAGATTTTGTTATATACTTAGAATATGAAGTTTTATCCATTTGAAGTGAATACTGGCGCAAGCAACATGCAGATTGACAGAGAGCTGTTAGACAATGCTATTAGCAAACAGTCGAAAGAGCCTATCTTCAGACTTTATGGCTGGAGTCCTGCGTGCATTTCACTTGGTCGAAACCAAAAAGCCGACTTTTTGGATAGAAACTTTTTAAAAGAAAAAAATATTCACGTTGTTAAGCGTTTAACTGGTGGCAGAGCTCTTTTACATGATAAAGAAATTACATACAGCTATATTGCACCATTTTACACATTTGAACACGGTGACAGCATTGTAGGAACTTATAAAGAAATCGGTCAAATTTTTATTGAAAAGTTCAAAAAGCTAGGCATTGAGCTTGAATATCAAGACAAACGTCACACCAATATGAATATTAATTACTGTATGCAAGTAACAACAAGCGCAGATTTATGTTATAAAGGCAAAAAACTTATAGGTTCAGCTCAATTCAGAAAAGAAGGCTATGTTTTACAACACGGTTCAATTTTATTTAACTACAATAAAGCTTTATTAGAAAAAGTATTCGATGAGAGCATTGACACAAGTCATATTACATGCATGAATGAAATTGACGACCATATAACAGTTGCAGATGTTTTAAGCCTATGGGACGAAATATAACAATGAATTTTAAAGAAAAATATGAAAATATAAAAAAACTTGTTGCAGATGAACTATACAGAGTTGAAAATACTCTTACAGACTTTTATTGCGGAAACGACGAACTTCAGAATGCACTTGTAGAGATAATCAAAGCCCCATCTAAAAGAATCCGTCCACTTGTTGCTATTCTTTATCTAAAAATGTATGGTGCTGAAATTACACAAACTCAACTTGAAATTCAATCTGCAGTTGAACTTATACACAACGCAACACTAATTCACGATGACGTTATCGACAAATCGGCAAAACGCCGTAGCCACAAAACATTAAACGAAGAATTTGACAACAGCTTAGCTGTTGTAACTGGCGATTTCTTATTAACAACTGCTATAAAAAAATTATTGAATGTAAAATCTTTTGAGGTTTTAGACCTTTTTAACGTTGCAATAAAAAAAATGGCAATCGGTGAAATAAACCAATATTATGACAAATTTAAACTTACAGATTTTGACAAATACCTAGACCGCTGCAAACACAAAACTGCAGAACTATTTATGGCATCAATTGTAAGTGGTGCTATGGTTGCAAACTTAGACACAAATTCTGCAAAAGACTTTGCCAAAAGATTTGGTATATCATTTCAAATTCGTGATGACTTGTTAAATGTAATTTCTACAGAAGACGACAAGCCAAAAAATAACGATATTGAAGAAGGGATTTATACAGCGCCAATGATTTTTGCCAAAGACGTAAAGAATATTGATTATGGCATTGAAAAAACAAAGGAATTGTTAGATAATTATATCAATCGTGTAAAAAAATGTTTGGATAAAGCTCCTGAAAATGGGTATAAGCAAGCATTAATAGAGTTATTAGATTTATTAAAAATATGTTAAAAGAAAATATAGATAACGCACTTAATGTGTTAAAAGACAAAAACTTACTAAAAAAGAAAATTAAAGCAACAGTAAAAGAAACAGTTGAAACTGTCGTTTTCGTTGTTGTAATGGTTATCATAATCAAATTTTTCATTGGAGAAATTCGCTGGATACCTTCTAGCTCAATGCACCCAACTCTTATAGAGGGTGACAGAATTTTTGTGGAACGTTTTTCACGTTTTTACGAAACTCCTAAACGTGGTGATATTATGGTGTTTTATCCACCAATGGTTCACCTAGAAGCAACTCCAATGCGTATTTTTGAACGATTAACAGGATTTTTCTGCGATGATATTGCTTTTATCAAACGCGTTGTTGGTATGCCTGGTGATAAAATTGAAATTAAAAAACTTAAAGACGGCGCTTTTGAGGTACTTGTAAATGACAAACCTCTTGATGAGCCATACATAAAAAGTAAATATGACTATAACGATTGTACAGCAGCAATGCATTGTGGTCCTATGATTGTTCCAGAAGGCGAATATTTTATGATGGGTGACAACAGAGGAAACTCTCAAGATAGTCGTTATTGGGGCTTTTTACCTAAAGAAAGATTTATTGGAAAAGCGGTTACAATCATTTGGCCATTCAGACGCGCAAAAGTTTTTTAAACTTTGTTAAGAATTTGGCATGGGTTAAAAAATACAGTATCATATTGTTATGAAAAACAGTATGATTCTTATCGTCGACGACGAACAAATGGTTACATCTGCATTTAAAACGCTTCTAAAAATGGAAGGTTACTCTAATTGCAAGGCTTTCAATAATCCTGTGGAGGCTGTTGAATTTTTGAAGAGCAACAAACCTGATATTATTATTTCAGACTTCATTATGCCTGAAATGAATGGCTTAGAGTTTTTATCAGAAGCAAAAAAATTATATCCAGACGTAAGTAAAATATTGCTTACAGGTTATGCAGACAAAGAAAACGCTATTCGTGCAATTAATGAAATTGGTCTGTACAAATACATTGAAAAACCTTGGGATAACGACGATTTAATCATTACAATTCAAAATGGTATTGAAAGAAGTAACTTGCTTGACAAACTTCACGAAAAAATTGACGAACTTGAAGTTGCAAAAAAAGAGTTAGAAAAATATTCGCACAACTTGGAAGATTTAGTTGCTGAAAAGACCGCAGACTTAATGAAAACTCACTCTCAATTAAAGAGTATTGTCACTTATTGCGCAGACGGCATTATTATCACTGATAAATCAGGTAACATTGAACAAGTGAACCCAGCAACAGAAAACCTTTCAGGATTATCGCAAAGCCACTTGCTAAACACCAACTTGTCAAATTTAGTGTTTGGTAAAAACTTGAACGAGATTTTCGACGAATGTATTGAAGAAGGCGAAGCCGTATTAAGAGATTGTTATATCGTAAATACATTGAGTGAAAAACATATTCCTGTTGAAGTTAGTTTTGCCCTAATTGCAACAGAAGACGACAACGACCCACAACAAAAATTCGTTGGCGTAATTAGAGATGTAAGTGTTCAAAAGGAAACAGACAGACTTAGAGATGATTTCATTGCAACACTTACGCACGATATGAGAACCCCACTTACAGCAGCAATTCAAACGCTAGACTTCTTCTTAGACGGAACTGTTGGCGAGTTGAATGACAGACAACACATGCTGCTATCAACTATGAAAGCAAATAATGAAGGACTTTTGGGACTTGTAAACAGTTTATTAACAGTGTACAAGTTCGATGCAGGCAAAATTGAATTAGTGAAGAGTAACTTTAACATTAAAGACCTTATTATGCAACGCTATGAGGAATTAAAACCCCTTGCAGATAAGAAGGATATTGAGTTTAAAGTTACATTTGAGGCAAATGACGATTTGTTAATTACAGCAGACCGCCAAGAAATCGGTAGAGTAATTGCTAACTTGTGCGGTAATGCTGTAAATTACACAAATCCACACGGGAAAATTGAGATTATAGCTAAAGAACAAGCTGGTGACTTCTTATTCTCAGTTACTGACACAGGAAACGGCATACCAAAAGAGGATATACCTCATTTGTTTAAACGTTTTTCACAAGGCACTAGTAAAAAACGCTCAACAGGAACTGGCTTAGGACTATATCTTTCAAGACAAATTATTGAAGCTCATGGCGGTAAAATTTGGCTAGAAAGTAAAATTAACCAAGGTAGCGAATTTTCATTTATCTTAACAGATGTTGTTGCAACACCAAGTAAAGAAAGGCTTACAGTATAATGGCTAACGTAAAAGTACTTATTGTAGAAGATCATTTAATGGTTAGAATGGGCTTATCATTGGTGTTAGAAAAAATTGGCGATATTGACCTTATTGGCGAAGCTGAAGACGGCTTAGAAGGTGTTGAAAAAACTCGTGCTCTACTTCCTGACGTAGTTTTAATGGATATCGGCTTACCAACAATTGATGGAATTGAAGCAACAAAAAGAATAAAAGAAACAAATCCTGAAATAAAAGTTTTAATGTTTACATCTCGTGATAGCGAAGACGACGTTCTTTCTGCATTTGAAGCAGGTGCAAACGGCTATATTATGAAAGGTGCTAACGCAGAACAAACCGAACGCGCAATCAAGTCTGTTTCAGAAGGTTCTGGCTGGTTAGACCCACAAATTGCAAGAATTGTACTATCAAATATCCAACGCACAAATAAACCGACTGGCGTTGCCACTGGTGAAATCAACTACAAAGACGGCAAAAACCTTTATGGACTAACAGAAAGAGAAATGGAAATTTTATCTCTTATGGTTGAAGGACTTTCAAACCCACAAATTGCTGACCGCTGTTTCATTTCTAAATCGACAGCAAAAGCTCACGTACACAGCATTTTACAAAAGCTATGCGTTACAAAACGCACTAAAGCTGTTAACATTGCAATGACACAAGGACTTGTTTAATATGCTACGCAAGGTTTTAACAGGAATTATAGGACTTCAATTTATCGGAGTTGCTTGTTGCTTTGCCTTGAACAATAATGAATGGGATTACAGGAGCAAAGTTCACCAACAAGAAGCGAAAGAGAATTATGAAAAAAGTCTTTTACCCAAATCAGGCTATATGACTGTACAAGAGTACGAAAAGGAGTCTATGGCAAAGGATAAATCACAAGGTACTGGTGAATACATCAAAAAAGTAGAAGATAGCAAAATGGTCTATGTGCCACAACCACATTATAAATTAGTGAGATATAACAATCCTCCTGGAAGTCCCGAAATGCATCTTCACAGAAGCTTATTTCACGAAAAGAAAGAATTGCCAACAGCTTTAATTGCACCAGATGTTACAATGATGATTCAGCCAATTGTAAGCTATTATTCAAAAACGAAATCAACAGATTGCGATGTCTACGTAGTTCCACTAAGACAAGGTCAAACAGATGTTGATAAGGTTAAAAGCGCAAATATAGCTGCAAAAGACCCTAAACCAATTTTTTCTACAGATCGTACATTAATTGAATATGGAACATTCAGAACGATTACTCCAATTGATTTTTCTGCCGATATGAGATATGTAGTTGCAAAAGAAAAAACTGGTAATGTCGAAGATGGCATTTGGCAGACCGAAATGCTAGTTTATGATTTTGTAACTAAAAAAACTATTAGAATACCTGAAATAAGAGAGGCTATTCGCTACTATTGGCGAACAACAAAGAACATGGACATAAAAGAACTTCGTTGGGATATTTACCCACTTGGTTTTTCGGTTAAAAATCCAGACAGAATCCTTGTTGCAGCTTACGCTTATGCTGGCAATCCACCTAGATGCCTTGGCATTTGGAGTATTGACGTACGTGGCGAGCAAACTCGCCTTGAAAGCGTTATGGATAACGGCATTGAAGTTAGTACTATTGGCTTAAAAATTGTAGAAGACGGTATTATCGACCCCGAAAGTGTTGAAGCAGAAGCTAAACTAGCAGAAGCTTACGAAAAAGACAAGGCTAAAAACGAGAAAAAAGCCGAAAAAGAACGTAAAAAACAGCTTAAAAAACAATACAAAGAAGAAGTTAAACAAATCAAAAATGAATATAATGACTTAAAAAAAGAAGACGATTCTGATGCAAGCAGAAGTGATAAAGTTCACAAATATATTCCGCTATACAAAGTTAAAGGTGGAAAAGAAACTGGCGCAGACGATGCTATAAGAAGACCTTAGGCACATTGTAGTTCTTGAACTTCTAATAAAATACTTTTAATCAAACGTCTTAAACGCACATTCTTAAAGGCTTTGACTAATTCATCTTTAGCTTTTCTTGTAAGGCGCTTAATACGACACTCTTCCTTCATAGCTTCTGATTTAGTATTAAATTCGGCTAAATATGCTATGCTCTTTGGTTTATTGGCACGAGTATATTTTGCACCAGTACCTAAAATATGCTTTATGTAACGATGTTCTATATCGTCTGTATAACCGCAATAGTAAGTATTTCGGTCAGTTAACAATAAATAAGTATAATATTTTTTCTTATTCATAGATATTATGATATACTAAAACTATGATAAAAAACTCATTAAAATATACGAAAAACTATTATAGCTTGTCAGACAAGATAAAATTAGCGTTAGAATATCTTGAACAAAACGACTTAAAAGAACGTGAAAACGGACGTTACGACATTTTAGGCGATGATGTTTATATCAATGTTCAAGACTATACTTCAAAGCCTGAAACTCAAGGTAAATGGGAAGCTCACAGAAAATACATTGATATTCAATTTATGATTAAAGGTTCTGAAAAAATTGGGGTTGGTGAAATTGACAATTACCATACCTTAGAAGCTTATGATGAGTCTAAAGACCTTGAATTTCTTGAAATAACAAACGATACTTATCAATTTATAAACATGAACGAAAACGATTTTATTATTCTTTATCCGCAAGATGTTCACATGCCTCAAATAGCTGTGAGCACTCCATCTTACGTTAAAAAAGCGGTTGTAAAAATAAGCATATAAAAACTTCAGATAAGCGAAATCGGTACACAAGAATTTTAATGCCTATCTGAAGCTCTTATTGCACGAATGCAACAAATTTATAAATCTTAAATTGTTATATACTACGGACTTTTTATATGAAAATCAGCCGATAACTCGGCTCGTAACATGATAAAGGAGTATGGTAAGGTAAGTTATATAGGGAATAATATAAAGAATGGTTATATATAATATATGCCCTTGTAACCATGTTTAATAACGCTTTTTAGCAAAATATTAAGAATATTTAATTATTCAACAATTTTGCCTTCAAAAAGGTCTTTTACCATACGAACTTGATCAGACACCGTTTCGCTCTCAATCTTTTCTTCAGCCTTTTCTGTTGGAACTTCAACCTCAACTAATTCAACCATATCAGGGTCTGAAGTAGGCTTTTCAACATCTACTACTGTTGTTTGTGTTTCAACATCTGGCTTTTTTTCAGATAAAGGTTCTTCAGGTAAAGACTCTCCCTTTGGTGGTTGAGGCTTTGGTGTTGGCCTTACAACCTCTTGTTTTGGTGCAGATGTAATGTTCACATTTGCATCAGACGGTAATGGTTGACGAATCACAACATTTGAGCCTTTTTGGCTAAATAACTTATCCACAGCATCAACAATAGTCTTCTTTTTAGCCTCTTCACTCCATTGTTTTACGAATATTTCTTGCTTAATGGCAATAACTACACTTTCAGGAGTAATCTCAACTGGTTTGCCTAACTGTTTTAATAATTCCCTTGTAGGCGTACTCGTAATATTAGCAAGTAATTCATGCCACATTGTAATCAAGTCTGCATGGTCGTAACTAGCCGTACTTACGGCAGGAAATGCCTCCTCTTGAGGAGTTTCAACTCGTTCTTCAACCTCTTTCGGTTGTTCAACTTTAGTTATGTGTTCTACAACTGGTGTTTCTGGCTGAGGTTTTACTTCTTTCGCATCTTTTAATTCAGAAACTACGTGTTGAACTTCACTAACAACTGGCGAATGAACTGGTGCACTTGCAGGCTTCATAGAAGGCTTTTGAACAGGAGCTGGTGGTGTTTTGTAATTAGGCATTACGACATCGTGTGGAACATCTCCACCTTCGAGTCTTGCAATTCTATTTTGCAAATCCAGCAACTTTGAATTTTCTGCTAAGTTTGCCAAATCAATCATTGCAACTTCAAGCCACAAATGTTGACTAGTCGTCATTTTAAGTTCTTGGATGTAATGTTGAATTTTATCTATTAAGAAAACTATTTGTTGAGTTTCAAGTTCATTTGCCTGTTCTTTCAGTGTATTGGCTTGACTTTCTGTTGTTTGAGTAAGCTCTAACACAAGCTCTGACTTACAATTTTTAACAATAAGCAAATTTTTAAAATAGTTCAACAAATTCATTAAAATTTGAGTTGGTTCATTACCCGAATTATAAATTTCATTAAAAATTTCTATTGCATCATTTGGTTGAGAGGTAATAATACATTGAGATAAACGATGTAAAACATCAAAAGACAAACGTCCTAAAAGCATGTTTATATCTTCTGTAGTAATGGCATGTTCTGTATCTAAAACACTCAATTGGTCTAAAAGTGCTAAACTATCACGCATTCCTCCAGCAGCGTTTTTCGCAATCGTCATAAGCGCATCGTCTTCAATGTTGATGTTTTCTAGCTTAGCGACATGTTTTAAGTGATTTACAATATCTTCAGTTGTAATACGCTTGAAATCAAATCTTTGACAACGGCTCTTGATAGTGTCTAAAACCTTATGGACTTCGGTCGTTGCAAGAATGAACACTACGTTTTCTGGTGGCTCTTCTAATGTCTTCAATAGTGCATTAAAAGCTTGTGTTGTAAGCATATGAACTTCGTCAATAATATAAATCTTGTATTTACCGTTAACGGGCGCATATTGGATTTTTTCCAAAATATTTTGCGCATCATTTACAGAACGATTACTTGCTGCATCAATTTCTATTACATCAATTGGCGTTGAATTGATAATATCAAGACAGCTAGGGCATTTCCCACAAGGCTTTGTTGTAGGCCCTTTGATACAATTTAAAGATTTGGCAAGTATTCTTGCAGTTGAAGTTTTCCCTGTACCTCTTGGACCTGTGAAAAGGTATGCGTGAGCAATCTTATTAAGTTCAATAGCGTTTGTAAGCGCCTTTTTAACGTGCTCTTGTCCAACGAGTTCTCCTAAAGTTTGTGGTCTATATTTTCTGTATAACGGTATATATTTTTCGTTCATGTTATTATTATATATTAAGAATGAGGTTATGAGAAGTATTATGAATTTAATTAAACCTAAAAAATTAGAAAAAGGCGACACAATAAGTATTATAGCACCTTCTGGAGGTGTTGAAAGTGATGAAAATTTATTAAGAGCCACTAAGTATTTTGAAAATTTAGGTTATAAGGTTAATCTAGGCAAAAACGTTCTAAAACGCAATAAATACCTTGCGGGCACAGACGAAGAACGTCTAAATGACTTACATAACGCATTCGAAGACAAAGAAGTTAACGCTATTATTGCTCTACGCGGAGGGTATGGCGCAATCCGACTTGTAAACAAAATTGATTACAACATCATCCGCAAAAATCCAAAGATTTTTGCGGGATACTCTGATATAACTGCGCTTTCAGCAATGATGCTAAAACACGCGGGGCTTGTAACATACTCCGCACCAATGATTAATGGTGATTTTGGAATTAAAGACACTGATGAATTTACACTAGGTGCATTTTTCAAAACTCTTACAACTGACGAAAAACAAGAATACAAAGCACTTGAAGTGATTAGAGAAGGTAAGACCTCAGGTATAACATTTGGTGGAAACCTTGCAACTCTTGTATCACTTTGTGGACTTGATTTTATACCAGATGAAAAGTTTATCTTCTTTACCGAAGACTTGAATGAACCAGTTTATAAACTTGATAAAATGTTTACCCAATTATTGAACATAGAACAATTCCGCAAAAACATTGCAGGGATTGTATTTGGAGAGTTTTTAGATATTGATAATAAAGAATGGTTAAAAGATTTAGAAATCGAGCTTGCGCAAGAGCTAAAAGTGCCTGCTATAAGCGGTTTAAAGATTACTCATGCAAGAGAAAAGCTGACTATTCCTATTGGAATTGAGTCAGCTATCTCAAATGATTATTTTATCTTTTAGATTAAGATATTATCTGCAAGATGTTTCGTTTGTCCAAGTCAATTTAGCATTTGTGTTACCTTTTAGACAAGAAGCATCATCTTTTTTAACTTCTGTATAATCCATATTGCCGTTTGTTACAACCCAAGCTGTACAACCTGTACCTAAACCACCATCTGGAACAGTTGCTGTACAATTTTCTTTGAACTTAGCATTTGTATCACCATCCATACCTACTGGATATAAACCGTGTTTTGTGATGTAGAATGCGAATAAATCACGTCCCCAAATTGATTTACCTTTGCTTGCACCGTTAATATCAACGGTAATAACACCACAAACTTTGTGTAAATCTGGCAATGAAGCGTTACTTGAAGTTACGTCTTTGTTACAATCCTTTGAAGATGTTTGTTCAAGATAGAAACCTACTGCAGAGTCATCAGCCAAAACAACTTTACCCAAAGTGTTTGATTTAGTTGATGTTGTAACTGAACCATCTAACTTCATAAAGTTTGCTGTATTTTGAGTACCAAAACAGCCCGAATCTTCAGCATCTGTCTTACAAACTTTTGTAAGTTTCATTGTACCTGTCATTCTTTGAGTGAATACTGTTGTATTCAAAGTTGTCCAATCATCTAAAGAGCCGTATTGAGCTTCAGCACGACCGAATGCATCTTCCAAAATTGCTTGTGTTTTTTTCAATTTTGTAACAGCTTCTTTTGAGTTTGTTTCGTTAGAAAGTGTTGGAATTGTTAACGATGCTATTACACCGATAATCCCAATAACGATAAGTGTTTCTGCCAAAGTGAATGCAGATCTTTTAAAATTCATTTTCATTTAAACCTCTTTTTATTCAAAAAATATTAAAAAACTATCTATCATTATAACACATATAATACACTATTGTCAATAAAAAGAGGGCGTTTTTCAACGTCCTCTTTTAAAACTTTTTATTTAATACCTAACATCTTTTTGTACCAAGAGAAAGATTCAATTTCAATACCGTTGAAAGTCGTCTTCATGCATTGATTTTTCAAGTAAATTTCAAATTCGTCCATGTTCTTGCTTTGCACTTTCTTCTCGCTTAGTTTTGACGATGTCATAATAAATATCTCCTTCTTTTTGAGTAACATGTACTCTAAAAAGCCTGAAAATAATAATTGCTAGGGTATCGGCAAATTTGTAATAAAAGTTAACACATTGTAATCCATAAAAATCGTCTAACCCAACCTGAAACAATGATTGACATTACGCTAAACATAAAGTCATAAAGAATTTTCGTACCACTTTGTGCGACAATCCAGCCCAACAAAAGTGAATTAGGAACTTGGCTTATTACCCCAATAAATAGAGAGTAAAAAATACCTATTACGTGAATCACTAAAACTGCTACAATAGAGGCTTGTAGGATATTTTTAAAGCAGAAATTATTTTTCAAAATAGATGAAGCAAAGAACACGGCTGGAATATAAGCTAAAATATAGCCAAAATTAGCATTCATGATATATTTTGGACCACCACCAAGTGCAAATACTGGATATACAAACAAACCAATTGCAATATAAACCAGCACCGCAATTATACCAAACACCTTGCCTAACAACGCGGCTATAAAGAGAATTACAGGCACTTGCGGAATATAACGATAATACTTCAAAAAGTGTTCTTTTATGATAGATGGTGTAATTCCGTCATTTAAATAGGTTAAAAAATCCGCTGGAATTATAAAGTGAGTAAATGAAATTTGCGTGAATGTTGCTATGATAATCATAAACACACACAAACAGGTTAAAATTAACGTGCCCAGTGTCATTTTAACAGGTTCGCCATTATATTTAAAAACATTTTCTTTTTTAACTTTTGCTGGTTTTTCAATTATCATAATACTTTACGTCTACTTTTTCGTCTAAAGAACTCACATTTTTTGCATATTGCTCTTTAAATTTATCCCAAAAGATGTTTTCTGTCCACATTATTAAAGCATCCTCATTGTTGTCTTGATAGTAACCTTTTCTTGTTCCTAGAGATTTGAAAGAATATTTCTCATACAGTCCAATAGCAGGCGTATTGCCTATTCTTACCTCTAAAGTAAGATATTTAACTTTTTCTTTATAACAGTTCTCAATTACAGTCCTTAAAAGACATTCTCCAACATGTTTACGTCTAAAATCAGGACTAACCGCCAAGTTGGTAACATGAGCCTCGTCAATAACAAACCACGAACCAACATAGCCCATTAAATTATCATTTTCGTCAAATGCACAATAGTATCTAGCCAAATTATTGTTTAACTCTGAATAAAAAGAGTCTTTAGACCAATGATGATCACCATAAGTTGCAGCTTCAATCGCTATAATCCCGTCAATGTCTTGTTTTTGCATTGGACGAATTTTTAATGAGAACTTTTCCATAGTTTGATTTTACAATAAAAACAAAAACTTGTAAAACTAGCGTTTTTAAAGGATAATAAAGCCATGCCTAATTACTCAAAAATGTTCGATTTAGCTAGAAATTTGTACGCTTTACCAAGTTATAATTCTCGGTATGGCAAAGCTCTTATGCCTTTGAGATACTTTTTTGAGCTAACATATCGATGTAATCTACAATGTCCGTATTGTTATGTAGGTGATGACCGTAATAAACAAGAGCTTTCAACTGAGGAATGGTTCAAAATCATTGACCAAGTACCGTTTTACAGCTTTATTACCCTTGTTGGCGGCGAACCTTTAGTTCGAAAAGATTTCATCGAAATCCTTGAAAAAGCCTGTAAAAAGACCTTTTCTAAGGTTAATGTCGTATCGAACGGCATACTAATTAATGATGAAATCATTGATGCATTTATTAGGACTAAAATGTTGTTATTATCCGTATCATTAGACGGTTACGGCAAAAATCACGACCTAAACCGCAACAAAGACGGCATTTTTGACAAAATAATAAACAATCTAGACAACCTAAATTCGCGTAAAAAGCGCCCTATGATTGATATTAAGACTATTGTTTTAGAAAACAACCTTGATGATTTACCAAAATTGTTTAAACTATGTAATGACAAGGGTTTCGAGTTTTTATCTATCTCGTTTTTGCGCAATAACAACCTTAAACAAAATTCAATTCTTCACGATAGCTTTATAGAGGAGTTTAATGGCAACTATCCTATTGAAAAATACTTTGATATAGAGCATTTCAAGGAAGTATACAAAGAAATAGAAAGCCTACAAAAGCGTTCTAACGTACGTTTGCGCTTTTCTCCAAAGTTTGAAAACTGCCCTGATACCTTGTCAGCAATAGAGAAATTCTTTAACTCATCGGCTGAAACACCTATAAATGAAATATATCAGCCATGCAAATTCCCGTTTTCTAATACGTTTATTACTCCAGCAGGGGATATGTACCCTTGTCTTTCAATGAAAATGGGTAATGTAAGGGAAAACACTATAAAAGAGATTTTTAACAAGCCTCACTATTGTTGCTTTAGAAAGAATCTTAAAGTCGCAAAGGTCTTCGGAGCCTGTCAGATGTGCTGCGAGTTAGACTTAAAGTAGCAATTTTAAACAATTTCAGCCTACCATGTCCGTAAAATTACGTACGTAAAAATCCGTACGTTTTAAAACGGACTTTTTTGCGAGAAAAAAATTGTATAATAAAAACACAAATTCGGATAAGACTCACGCCCTTGATGGTAAAGTTGTTTAACGAATTAAACAGGGTAAACTACGCCCTTACACAGTCGGAGAAGAAATATGGGATATATACACTGTTGCAGTGGCTTGCGAAAGTGCAAAACTTTCAGCGTAAAGCCTTATGACAACTACATTTTTTGCGAGTTGGATTACTTGGAATCCTGTCCCGTATGTGGGAATACGGTTTTGCAGTTAACAAGACTCAACAATAATAACGAAATATCGGTTTACAGATTAAAAAATAAAAAAGCTAGAAAATTTTTTGAAAAGATAAAACATTACATAATAGCCGAAAAGACTTATAATTACTCAGCTTTAAACCGTCAACAAGGTCGCTTTTACTTATATTACAACGAATACGGGGTAAAAAAGAAATGTTTTTCGAATTTAAGCACGATGACTTTAGGTAAATTATAAGATACAGGAATATATATGAAATTATTTTTTCATTTAGCGTGTAAGATGATAATTAAATGGATTAGTAGTAGAGGACAATATGAAAGAATTATCACAAAGAGAAAATGAAATTATTGAATTATTAATTAGTGGTTACGACAACAACGGCATAGCAAAATGTTTGCGCATATCCGCTAGAACAGTTGAAACATACATGGTAAGAATCATCAACAAATTGCAAGCTAGCAACAAAATTTCTGCAGTTGCTAATTATATGAAAATACAATACGAAAAATAAGCGAGGTTACATGAAACGCATTATCATTCACTGGACAGGAGGTAACGCTGTTCCTAGTTCTTATGAAAAGAATTGTTATCACTATCTCGTAGATAGTTATGGCAAAATTTACAACGGAAAATTCAAACCAGAGGCAAATGAAGTTTGCAGAACTGGAATGTACGCGCCTCACACAGGTGGCGGAAACACAGGCTCTATAGGAATTTCAATGTGCGGAATGTTTGGATTTAAAAACAAATATTCTATCGGCAAATATCCAATTACAAGGATTCAGTTTGAAGCATCAATGCAACTGGCAGCAAAAGTTGCTAAAAAGTATGGCATAACTGTAACACCTGAAACAGTTTTAACACATTACGAATTTGGAAAAACTCACCCAAAAACAACAAGTGCTGGCAAAATCGACATAATTTTCTTGCCGCCATATTCTTGGGTTGAACCACAAGAAGTTGGGAAATTTATTCGTACAAAGGTTAAGTGGTATTTGCAAAGAGAAAAATAAGGGGACAAAATGGAAACTTTTTACTACAACTTATCTGGTGGAATTAACCAGGCTTCAACAAAAACGGAACTTGGACTTAATACAGAAAATATTTTTTGGTCAGATGCGGAAAACGTTGAAATATTTTTAAATAAAGGCATTATTAGACAAAAAGGTAACACTCTTTATTGCGAGATTCCAGTCGCAGAAGCAATTACTGGGTTGCACGAATTTGGAAGTTCAACAGATAACAGACTTTTAATTACAACTGCAAGTGGAAAAATCTACATTTATAACCATAACAACAATAGTTTCACTAAGTTAGAAAAAGAATTAAAATCACAAAATCCAGTTTTTTCAAACTTTTTAAACGGCATAATTATTTCAAGCCTTTTAGACAAGATGTTTTATATCAAAACAGATGGCGCTGTTATTGATTGCACAATCAATAACAGCGCTGAGCAAGCTATATACAGCGATGTGGTAGGAATTTACAAAGGACGTGTTTGGGTTGCAAGTGGTTCGAGCCTTTATTTTTCAGCGCTGGGTAGTTACTCAGATTTTTCAACAGAAAATGATGCAGGTTACATCAGAGATTTTTACACAGACACAGACGATATTCTTGCCATAAAGCCTTACAAGGACTATCTTGCAATCTACAAAAAACGCAGAACGTATCTTTTGAGTGGAACTTCACCAGAAAACTTTGCAATAACACCATTTGCAGATAAAGGAGCAGAAACTCCAAACGGAATAGTTAATGTCGACAACAAGGAATTTTTCTTTTCAAATTCTGGTATTTACACGCTTGAAGTCGGAGAGTTGAACCAAATTTTGCTTGGAAGTGATATTACACAAAAAATAAATTCTGAGTTCCAAAAGTTCAACAAAAGTCGTTTTAAAGACATTTTTGCACTAAACTACGAGGCTAAAAATCAAGTATGGTACTTTATTCCATACAGTAGCGACAATTATTTTCACACGATTTGGATTAATGACATTGCCAACAAAGCTTGGTATAAAAGAGTTTTACCCCAAGACATCATTAGCGCTTGCACCTTTGGCGACCACATTTTAACAGCAGATAAAGACGGTAAAATTTATAGAGAAAATTTCGGCAATAGTTTCAACGGTATCCCAATAAAATTTTTATGGAAATCACCTTTTTTATCAATTGGAAGTCCGACAATCAGAAAAACAATTGATGAATTTTATTTTATCTTAGATGAAAGTTACGAAAACTGCTTTAATTTCTCTGTTTACAAGAATTATGACAGCGAAAGCAAAGACGACAGCGACCTAATATACTCCTCAAACTTTGAAAACCTAGTTTGGAGCAAGGAAGACAGCATCTATCCATTAAACGACATTTGGAGTAACGATGATAATGAAGCGATTTGGGCATTAGATAGTGAGAGTGCTTACAAAGCAGAAATTTCAGAAGCAAATTATGCTATTCAGCTTTGTGTTGAAGGCGACAAATTAGAACACAATGTTGCAATCATTGGAATTGAGTTCAAAGAGATATTTAATGAAGATTAAAAAATATATCTAATCTATTTTTGATGATATTTCTAAAAACAAGTGCAATAAGAAAAATAATACAGAATAAACAAACAAAACACCAATAATTGATAAGCTCAATATACTTTTTGCCAAATTTTTATTTTCTGGTAATTGGTTATACGTTTTAATTTTTCCAATTTTGCGCAAGCAAAACTCAATAAGAGCTAAAACTAATAGGATAACTATTATAAATGCACAACAAAGATAGTAAATTCCCGTACATATAAAAGGTTCTAACTCTGCAAAAAAATCACTCAATTCTTTAAATTTAAACAAATAAATTGCATAAAAAACGTAGATAAAATTGGCTAACAAAGAAAAATAAGCTAAAATATTCAATACGTAAAATTTACTCAAATTAAAATTTTTCATAAACACATTTTAAAACAAAAAGGAAAAATATGAACAAACAAATAGATAGTTTACTTGATGAACTAGAAAAAATTTTACCAAATGCTAATGGATTCAAAGAAAAAATGTTTAACAAAACAACAAAATATCAAAAATTATATGGATTTGATATTGGAACAGGTAAAAATTCTACTTGGAACAATGAAGCTGATGCATTTAAGCATACCTTTATGCAGGCTATTTTAACAATTAACTATAATAACATTTTGAGCAAAATAATTGGCGATTTGCACGAAATAAATGGCAATATAAATTATGGACAATCAAAAGCTGAAGAAAATATGGACAAGTGGAACAACCGTGTCGGTAGGTTAATTGGCAAGGAAATAAAATAAAATTTTCACTGACTTATTTATTAAAACAAGTTCTGAATGACAAAATATTGTTCGTGCTATCAAAATCTTTATACGATATCAACGCGCCTATGCATAAATGCATAGGCGTTTACTTATACACTACACACAAAACAGAAAGGAAATGTAATGACAGAATCACAAACAACTGAAACTCAAAACACAAACGCTTATTCTGCGTTTATTCCACAAATTTGGAGTCAAAAATTAAACACAATGCTTGAAAAGAATTGCGTTATGATGCAATGTGTTAATCGCAATTACGAAGGCGACATTAAAAACCAAGGCGACAAGGTAAAAATCATCACACCTGCAGACGTTACAATCTCTACTGTTGGCTCAGAGAACATCTCTTACAGTGAATTATCACCAACTTCTCAAGATTTGACAATCGACCAAAAGAAATATTTTGCCTTCAAAATTAACGACGTGGCACAAGCACAAGCAAACCAAAGCATTATGGAAGCTCACCTTACAAATGCAAAAAAAGCAATTGAAGAAGTACAAGATTCTTACCTTTTAGGTATGCACACAGACGTTGAAGCTTCTAACACTGTTGGTTCAGAAGACAGTGCTGTAACTCTAGACAAAACAACCATTTATGCAAAATTTGTTGAATTAGCCCTAAAACTTAAAAACGCTAACGCTTTAACTGGTGAGAAAAAACCTTGGGTTGTAATCAATCCCACAATTGAATCGTACTTGTTACAAAGCACCGAATTTATTGGCGCTCATAACGTTGCGGATGAAACTTTAAGACAAGGTTCTATCGGCAGAATTGCAGGTATGGACGTTTTAGTTAGCACAAACCTAACTTCAACATCAGGTTTGTTCTATGTTTTAGCTGGTACAAACGATGCCATTACATTCGCCTCTCAGCTTTCTAAAGTTGAATCTTTACGCGACAAAGATTCATTTGCAGACCTTGTTAGAGGTCTATACCTTTATGGCGCAAAAACAGTTCAACCTAAAGCTTTGGCAAAAATGATTGTTGCAGACCCAACAGCAACTTCTAAAAATCAAGAAGAAGAAAAAAACACTAATACTCCTTAATTTATATACGGTAAACACACTTTTTGCGCGCGGAGCAAAGCTCCGCGCGCTTTCTATGAGGTAAAAACAATGTTTGAAAATTTAAAAGATACAATTACAGATTTGGCATACGGTGCTGTAAGTTATGCAGAAAACGCATTAAAAACTAGTTCTGGACAAACTAAAAAACGTACTGCAATTGAATTTGTTATAAACAGAATACCAGTGCCAGTTCCGTTCAAACCAATCGTTGCAATGCTTCTTGCAACATTTATTGATGAAGCTATTGAAAAAGCTGTCACATACATGAATCAAGTTAAAAATGAGGATTAAATAATGGAAAACAAAACAGAAACAACATCTCAAGCCGAACAACAGAGTGAAAAATTTGAGGAAAAAAGTATTCAGACAAAATTTGAAGAAAAACTTGGCGTAAATTTAGAAAAAACTTTGCCGAAATCACCCATTCCAGAGGATTTTAAAAAGAATTTGAACAACCTTCAAATCATTTTAAATTCAGGTTTAATCAACCCGCTACAAGGACAAAATTTGTTGAGACACATAATTCAAGAGGCGTTAAATTTGAATGTACAAAACTCGCAGGAAGATTTAACCACTCAAATGAGTGACAAAGCCAAAGCTTTTGAAGAATTTTCCAAAGAAAATCCTAAGTTTTTTGATGTTGACGGAAGAAAAGAAATCTTAAACTATCTAAAATCCGACGACATTTCTGTTGATAGAGATGAACTTTCAAAAATATCCAAAATAGTGGAAGCGGTTGAATATTCTGCTATTCAACGATATTTGCAGAAAGTAGCGCACGAAGAAAATCTTGAAAAGGCAAATTTGCAAGCTAAACAGAAACTTCAAGCCAATGCGCAAAACACAAAGAGCGAAAGCAAAAACCTTTCACCATTTACTCGTGAGCAAATCGGCAACATGACAAGTGCTGAATACCTAAAAAATGAACCATTAATTATGGAACAGTTAAAAAAAGGGTTGATAAAATAGCACTTTTAATCCTCGTACTCACCCTTCCGCGCCCTTTGGGCGCGGGTTAGGGGATACAAAATGCAACAAGGAGAAAAAATGAATTATCTTGAAATAATTAACAAGTGTCTTATGGAACTAAATTACAAGCGTGTAAGAACTTTCGATGAACTTGTTAAAAACGATCACATAAAAATTAAAAACATACTGAACATTATCAATTCAGAAATTTGTACTTTTGAAAATTGGAATTTTCTATTGCGCAAAAAGATTTTACAACTTCCTAAAAATACGACAGAAGTTGTGAATACGGTAAATGGAAAAATTCACACACTTTCTATCGACGGCAAAAAATATACATACTCCCAAAAGTTTGAAGATTTTATTCTTAAAAAAGCACCCCAAGAACGATACAGTGTATTAAACGACATGCTTTTATTTCCAAAATTCAAAGAGGATAAAACTGTTGATGTTATTTATTACACCAATGATTTCGTAAAATCCGCTGGCGGTGGCGAAAAAATGCAACTGGAAAAAGAAGACGACACCCCTCAAATTCCAGACCCGTTTGCCGAACCGCTTTTGGTCTATGGAACTTGCATGAGGATGAAGGCTAATCCAAGTTACGGCAAATTTTCTTACTGGCTTGGAATGTACAAAGATAACCTTGCAAATATGCGCTCTAAGCTTTGTACAGATATAAAACAAAGTCCAAGTATAACATTAGAGCGATTTTAGACAAAAAAAATAGGCGGAAATGAATTTCTACCTATTAATAAGATTTTACACTAGCCGAAATATAAATAGCATAACTATAATACGGTATGTTTCATGTTTCGGGCAAATATATTAAGAGTTCTTAACATTATGGAAATATTAACACCTATTCAGAAAAAATTTGTAAAAGAGTACTTGCAATGCTTAGACGGCGAAACTGCTGCACGAAAAGCCGGTTACGGAGAAAAAAGTGTTAAAGCTGTTGCACAACGATTACTCGAAAATGAACAAGTCATCGGTTATATCAACAGGTTAATTAATTCGCAACTCAGAATTTTGCAAGTGCCAAAATGTTACGTTATTAAAAAATTACTCAAAATTGCAGAATTTTCACTTGAAGAAGAAGACATTTTAGACAAAGAAGGTTCTCCTACAGGCAAAAAGAAGCTCCGAGATAGCGCTTCTGCATTAAAAGCCTTAGATGCTCTCTGTAAATATTTATGGAGCAAGGAGGACAAGTCTAAACTTGAGGCGAAAATTATTACAATCAGCAATCTTGATGACAAAAAAATATAAGGAGAAAATATGGAACGCAAAAAACAAATTATTGAATCAGCTCTACTTTCAGGCAAAAGTATTGATGAACTAATCAAAATAAAAATGAAAGAAGAAATTAAAAACACTTTTGAAAAAGTTAACAAGTCACCACAAAAGGTTAGAATTTATGACATTAAAGAAATTCCAGCAAAAATTTTGTTCAGTAAAAGCGCTGTTTTCAAAAAATACAACAAGCAAAATAACACGATGAGCTACATAAATGGACTTCAAGCAGAAGGAATGTTAGGATTAGACGACACTTCAAGAAAAAAACTCCTATCTGGGGAGATAGAAGTTTTTTCGACTGAAAATTCTTTTATAAAATTTGAGTTCGCTGAAATCTTAAAAAACTAAGAATAGCGGTATTACTTCCATTAGTAACAAAATAAAGAATATCAAGAAGGCAACAATTGCAAAAGCTTTTTGCATATCTGAGAACAAGAACATTTTTTTGTTTTTTCTAAAATCTCTGATAGCCTTGTATTCCATATTGTATGGTTGCATTGGAAGTTGTTTTTCTATTTCTTCAAGAACTTTTGAAAATTTGATTTTAATTAAGCAATTGTAAGAATCCATATTCAACCACCATAATGCACAAGAGATAATTCCAGCAAGTGCAAAAATTGTAGGTGCTGTAAACTTACCAAAAGCCATTCCTTTAGACATAAAAGTTAGTAAAAACATAGCCAAAACGATAACCATATAAAACTTATTTGTCATAAATGAGCGGTCAATAAACTTTTCTTTTTGCTCTGCATATAATCTGTATTGCTCAAAAATCAAATCTTCACGGTTCATAAATTTCTCCTTTTCTTATAAAAGTCATTCTATTAATTATAAGGTCAAAAGTCAAGCGATGATTAAGTTCAAAAAAATCAAAATTGATAAGCAAAAGAATATTTTTCAGAATATTCAATATTTGGGAAAAATTTACAATCTGATAAAAAAATATAACAACTACCTAAACGACGACTACTACTCCACTTATGACTTGTTTGAAGCGATTATAAATCTCGTAATTCAAACAAGTCCTTTCTTTTGGGTAATTCTTCAAAATGAAGAGTTTGTAGGATTTGTTTATTTAGAAAACCTTATCGGAAACAAAAAACATCTTCATTCAGCAGAAATTGTAACTGCTTTTAAGCGCAAATTTTGGGGCAAAACCACCAAAATTTGCGCAAAGAAATTTATCACTTATTGCTTCAAAAAACTGAAATTTAGAAAGTTAAAGGCTGTTGTTTTTAAAGAGAATTTTAGAACAGAGGCAATTTTAAAATCTTGCAAAATGGAACTTGAAGCGGAATTAAAAGCCGAAACAATTAAAAACAAACGATTACAGGACATAAAAATATATTCAATCATACGAGGTAAACGAAAATGAAAACTATTCTAAAAACAGAAAAACAGGACAAGAATTTATATCTTGTTTCTAAAATTACGCAAAAATACGACGAAATGGAAGATGCTCGTCGAGGTCAATTGACGGATATTCAAACAATTAGAAGCGCAATTTATTCAAATAATCTTCCAACGGTAAACGAATGGAATACAAAAATTCAGCTCCCTGAAATTTATGAACTTGCGCAAACATTGAAAGCTCACATAAGCGAGAATCTTTATTCTCACCCTGAATCAATGTTTGATGTTTCAGGAAAAAATCCTCATACACAAGCCTTTGCAAACCGTCAAAAAGCAATGCTTGTAAACACTTTTGAAGAAATGAATCTTGAAGATGAAATCGAAAAAATGATTGATTCCATCGTTGAAACTGGCGAAAGCACTTTATTTGTTGGTTGGCAAACGAAAACTAAGATAGTAAGAAGACCTCAAACAATTGAAGAACAACTTATCTCACCGAGCGAAACAGGTTTTGTTGTTGAAGAACAAACTATTTATGACAATGCAAAAGTTAAATTTATCAAACCAGAAGATTTTGTTTTCGACAAAAACAACTGCGACAATTGGGACACTTGTGCAAAGGTTTATAGAACATACTCAACAATTCACGACATTGTTTCAGACCGAGCAAACAATATGCTTACTGACGAAAAAATTGAAACATTAAAAAACTTAATCAATAACAAAAAATCAAAAAATTCATCTGCAGACAAATCCGTCAATGCCAACAAATGCGAAATTTTAGAATATTGGGGAGATATTGAGCTTGAAACAGGCGAAATTTTAAAAAATCAATTAATCGTTGTTGCTGGCAGAAAAGAGGTTATTAGAATGGAAGATAATCCATTTGTAATCAATCCGTTTGTGTATGCAAACGTTATCAAAAACCCTGAAACTGAGCGCGGAATTTCACCACTAAAAGTTGCAATCATTTTGAACAACATATCATCAACAATTTTAAACAAACAACTTGATGCTCTTTCATTAATGATGAATCCTCCATATTTAGCACCAAAAGGTTGTTTTAAAGGTGAACAAGTTGTTCGTCCTGGAAAAATTATTGAATACGATTCTGCCCTAATGCCTCAAGCTCCAACGCCTTTAAATTTCGACAATGCATTACACGGTTGGGATTTTTTAAATTATTTTAAAAACACAACTGAAAGTGCAACTGGTATTTTCAAAAACATGGCTGGGAACTTGCAAAACGAAGCCCGTACAGCAACAGAATTGACTTACACGATTACAGGTCAAACAGCACGATTGAATATGATGCTGGATTCAATCAACAGAAAATTAATTGTCCCAATGATTGAAAAAACTGCTGAAATCATTTCAAACTTTAAATTTGGCAAAGAAATTATTTGTATAAATGAACACGGCATTCAAAAATTTATGGAGATTGATGACACCATAAGAAGCGCAAACTACATTTATCGATACGGTGATAGAAAAGCAACACTTGAAAGAAAAACTCGTTCTAAGGAGTTGTTTGATGTTGTAAAATCTTTTGCCGAAGTTCCGAGCGTAAACGAACAAATCAATTGGATTGAATGTTTCAAATTTGCACTTGAACAATACGGAATTGAAAATGCAAGCCACTTTTTGCTTGGCGAAAAGGAAGGATAAATCATATTAAACTATAAGGCTATAAGACTGTAAGGCGTTAAGTCATTTATTATCAATGTCTTTTAATAGATATTTAACCAAGATCAAATATTTTAATCACTATTGGATATATAAAAAATAAAGTTGGATATATTTGCAAAATTAATCCAATCACAAATACATAAACACCCAAAGTATTTTTATTTCTAAATTTAAAACTTATGAATTTAAACTTTACCAATAAAAATTCTAATATAAAAAGAACTAAAAACACTAGAAATATTATAAAACTAAATTTGACAAACTGAATTAATACCTCTGAATAAAAAAAGGAATTTGCCATATTAGCAGTATCTATATCCTCAACATATTTATGAGTCATAATATCAGGTTTTACAAAAAACAAAATATACACGGACAACAATACATAAAGATAACCAATAAATGACAAAATATTTAAGGAGAAGTACCTAGACAATTTCATAATAATAACTTAACACAAAAAAAGGACAAGTTTATGAATAATTTTGACATAATTTTTGATAAAAACAAAAGAAATAAGGTTCAAAGTGAATATACGTCAATAATTGATAAAAAAACGATGTACTATCAACGAAAATATGGTTTCAAAATAAATGACAACTCAAAACATAGAACTTGGAATAATGAAGGTGATGCATTTAAACATGCTTTCGGCTCAGCTGATACCGCACTATGAGAAGGTAATTTGATAAGTTGGACAAAAGGGATTTATCACGAAACACAAACCCCTAATAATCCAAAAGGTGAAAGGAAATTATGAAAAAACGAGAAGTTACATACAATTTATTAAAGGCACAGAGGGAGTTTTTAGAAATCTCTCACGATTACAATATCGACGTAGCCTGTTATCAAGGCGGTTACGGTAGCGGAAAAACCTTCTGTGGTTCATTACTTGGAATTTTATTATGTTTAAAATTTGCTGGTATTCGTGGACTTGTTGGGGCTAAAACATATACTCTTGTTCGTGATACAACACTTAAAACATACTTTGAACATTTAGACAATATGGGATTCATTGAAGGTAAAGATTACGAATGGTCTGCAAGTTTGCAACAGTTGAAATTTAAAAATAAATCTGAAATTCTGTTTAAGCACTTTGATAACCCAAACAGTTTAAAATCCTTAAATCTTGGATTCGTTGAAATTGAAGAAATGTCAGACATTCCTTACGAAACCTTCAAAATGCTTTTAGCTCGTATACGCCAAAAAGTTAAACCACAGTGGAAGGATTTTACGTATAGAATTTTTGGGCACACTAACCCCGAAATGGAACGTGGTTGGATTTACAAAACCTTCCACGAAAACGCAATGCCTAACTACAGATTAATTATTGCCCCAACGACAGAAAACATTTACCTTCCAGAAGGTTTTTGCGAGGAATTAAAGAAGCTTTATGACGAAGATTATTACAGAATTTGCGTACTTGCCGAAAACGGACATTACAATTCTGGTCTTGTCATAAAAGATTTTACAGACGATAACATTGTCGATATCAAATATCAACCAGAGCTTGATTTATACTTAACATGTGATTTTAACGTTGACCCCATGTGCTGGGAGCTTGCACACAAAACAGAGGACAAAGTTTTCTTTTTTGATGAAATAGCAATGGAAAACACGACAACCTCTAAAGCATGCGACGAAGTCTTTAGACGTTACCCCAATCACAAAGGAAAACTCATCATAAACGGTGATGCTTCAGGTGATAACCGAAGTTGCACAAGCGAATATACAAATTACATCATTATGAAAAAGAAATTTCTAAATTACGGTTTTGATGTTGAAATTAGGTTAAAGCCTTTTAATCCGCCAATAAAAAACAGAATTATGGCATTCAACAGCAAAGTTCACCGCGCTGACGGAGAAATTGGACTTTTTGTCAGTCAAAAGTGTGAAAAACTTTTGTATAACATTTATAATTTGAAGTACAAAGAAGGTTCTTCTCGGATTGACTTACCAACATATCAACAAATTAAACAATCAAAAGAAAAGAAATTTTTAATGCACCCTCTTGATGCCGCTTCATACCTAGTAGATTACTATTGGCCAATTAAATTGTAAAAAAGGCTAAGAGTCTAAAACCGTCATCCTGAAATAAATTCAGGGTGACAACAAATAAAAATGAAAGGAAAAGCATGCATAATATTCTCCAATACTCGCCTATAATCATTGTTGTGGTCATGTACCTAATTCAACAACGAATAGTCGTTACTCCCGAACAATTAGAGAAAAAACATAGGGAAATTATAGATGACGTAGAAAACAAATTTGCAACACTAAATTCTGTAAAGGATTTAAAGGAGCAAATGAGCGATATAAAAGAAAAAATCGACAGAATTTACGAATGTATTATCGCCGTAAAATAGTCAATTTTTTGAAATATTTTTAATTTCTAAATTATACTTTCGCCCGACAAATTTAAAACTATACATTCGGAGTATTTCAAAATACCCCGAAATGGCTTACTATATCAGTGTCAAAGAGAACTAAATTATCCCGTTTAAATAAGAAGAGTTGAGGTTCAACTCTTTTTTCTTTATGAATATCTGTCCAAAATAAGTAAAAAAAGGCGCGAAGTGCATAAGCACTTCGCGCCTTTTTGCTATCTACAAAATCAGTGTTAACATTTTTTCACATTTTTTGAAAATTAGGCAATTTTAAATATTCATCTTACTTACATGCGATGTAACTACCCTTATGGGTATTTATACATTTTGCGTATAGAAATTTAGTAGGAAAATTTTAAATAAAAATGAACTATTTAAGTCCAACTGGAATGACTCCTCCAACATATTCAAATATTCAAAAACAAGGTGTGCAAACAACAACTTCGCCGATTATACAACCTCAAAAATTCATAAGCAAAGATGACGTAACTTCTTGGACTAATACAAAAAAAGAACAGTTTGATATTGAAAAGCAAGAAGCCAATCACTTTTTTGCTGCATTGAAAAAGGTTGTCGGAAAAGTTCAAGAGCTATATGAACAATCAGACAAAAACTCTCGCGCTGAAGCTTTGAATAAAACAAAAGAGGTTTTATCTGACAAGTGGGATTATTTCTTTAACAAGGGATATAAAAACGACACCCAAGAAAAAGATTGTTTTTACAATAAAAAATTAAGCAGAAACGCTGCATTGATTAGCCGTGATGTTTATAATGACGAACAAAAAGAAATTAACGGATACAAACCTGTCGACAAACTTGAAGACCCTCAAACAGGCTTGAGAGTTGTTACATATCAAAAGAAGAATGACATTATAATTGCTTATTGCGGAACAAATGATGATAAAGACTTTGTTAGTGATGCACAAATGGCAATGAACGAAGTTCCAGAACAATATGACAAGGCAAATCAATATTATTTAGACACCGTAGCCAAAAATCCAAACGCAAGTGTTATTTTGACTGGTCACTCTTTAGGAGGTTCGTTAGCGCAACTTGTTGCAAGCAGACACAAAGAAACTAGCGCAGTAACCTTCAACGCTTTTGGCATAAAAAGTATCTTAAAAAATCCTGAAACAAAAACAAAAGATTATTTTCAAGATAACAAAAACTCATTTAATTACATAATTATGGGTGATCCTGTTTCAAACTCAACCCAACATGTTGGAGTTACTACACATATGAAAAAAACAGCTCTAAATAATCATTCAATAGCTAATTACATAAACCTTTGGGCGTAATTATTTGATATATTGAGATAATTTTCTTTTAATCATTACTAACTCCTCGCGAGTTAGGTATTTTGCTATGCGCGAAAATTCATACATAACATCTTCATCTGAATACATGCCGCATTCTACATTTCTTATCCAATTGTTAACTTCTTTTGTAATCATGCCTGCCCCTTTAATATATCGTATAAGTGTATTATAGCACAGTTTCAAGAAATATATTTAGAATTGTAAACGTCATGACTTGATTTTTATTTCTAGTCGTGCTAGTATTCAATACTAATAGGAGATTAATTTACTTTTTTAGAAGTTAATTGACTTCCGATTGGAATTAAGATATTTAGAAAAAAATCATTTACTCCAAATACTTTTGAATAACCACTACTCAGATTCAATCACAGAGTTCTAGAATATTGAACCTTGTGATTTTTATTTATATTTGTAAACATTCTGGCAAAATTAAGCAATTATCATGCTTTAGCAAACTTAAATTTGGCATAAGGTAGTGTTTATTTAGTGAATATTAATCCAATAAAATCATTAACAAGTATCTATAACCCCGTTCAAAACAAGGTTGTGTCACAACCAAGAATGACTACGGGGCTTGTTTGCGATACTTTCACAAAAGCTTCTACCGCGTCTAACCCAATAAAACAAAACGCTGCCATACCGTCTTTTACGGGCTTTGGAGAGGGTTTTGGTTTCAACAAAACTTTCCAAAAATTACCTTACGAACACAAATTGAGAGTTTGTGAAGAACAAGAACGGCTGCAAAAAATGTACAGTTCTCGCAAAAACGACCACGTTACAACAACTTTCAATAAAAGTGAATATTCACCAAATAATGAATATGAAATAACTGCATACGCAGGTGGACTAAATACGCACTCTGTTTATTTAGACAAAGAAATGAACCGTATTGGCGAGCAAAAACTGTATTATTACAAGGAAAACGGTAAAGTATACCGCATAAAAAAAGCGATAGATTACAGAAATAACACTACAACAAAAGTTCGTGCAGAAGTACCTAAAAATAACGGAAATCCTGAAGTTACAGACGAGGTTAGAATTGTCAGAGATAAAGACAACAACATCATAAGAAAAGAAATGATGACTCATTCAGAAGTAACAGGGGCTTACAACCACAAATACGTTTACCCTGACGGCACAGAAAAAGTTATCACAACTGCAAGAAGATTTAAAGAAAACGGCAAAGATGTCATTCACAAAGATATGACCTCACTTGACGGCACTCGCACGCAATACAATCTTGAATTTGACCAAAACGGAAATAAAAAATTAGAATACAAAATCACCGACCAAAAAGGTAATGTTTTGATGAACCTTAACAGGTCAACAGAAAGACTTTCTGAAAACAAGGTTAGGACAACAAACGGTGATAAAGTTTATGACGTAACATTTGAGACAGACAAATTTACAATTCAAGAAAAAGGCAAAGAAGCCGTTGTTGTACCATTACTTAACGAGCGAAAAGACGGTAAAAGTGGTGTTGTAATCGAGGGTGATAAATCAAAAATGGTAGATTTATTACAAAAATTACCTGCCGACCAATTAATGGCA
>ERZ808275.133-NODE-133-length-43391-cov-7.174151_pt1 | contig 43391 bp, 61 predicted proteins | sample MGYA00520894_ERZ808275 | MGnify/ENA primary metagenome ERZ808275 (study PRJEB31516, sample SAMN03275598) | gut metagenome | biome: mammalia-associated habitat; material: feces | host: Papio cynocephalus | place: Kenya | collected 2012-08-03 ... | reverse complement strand
GCGGTAGTCGCACCAACGTGTCTGGATATGTCCCACGCCTGCGATGTGATACGCGACTGCGGAGAGCAGGCACCGGCATTACAGGCGCGGATGGGCACGGGCGGCAATCAGATACCGCTTACATATCAGGACGTTGCGGGAACGCTATCTCCCGGCGCTCATGCGGGAAGCTACAACGGTCAGGATGCCTATAATGATATGCTTGTTTTCGGCGCAGAGAATCCGGATGTGTCGAAAACATTGCGGGCAAAAGCCAACTGCGCGTACCGGGAGGATGCAGAGACATACCCGGTGCAGAACATGGTGGTGCGCCGGTTGACACCGCTGGAATGTACCCGGCTGCAGGGGTATCCGGAGTTTATGGAGATGAACATAGAAGAAATGACGAAAGACGAATATATTGCAGCCAATATTGCCTCCGGGCAAATTGTGGTTGATTGCGAGAATGGGAAGATATATACAACGAAAGGACCGGGAGGTAAAAGGCTTTCTGAACCGAGGCTTCTTGCGGGGACTAACGTCAACGGGTACAGAGTTGTAAGCATTAGGAATGGTGACACAAAATTGCAATGCCGGGTACACCGCGTGGTGTGGATTGCAAAGAATGGAATTATCCCCGAAGGCTATGTTATTGACCATATAAACAACGACAAAGCGGACAATCGGATTAGCAATTTACAGCTATTAACGCCGGAGGAAAACTCACACAAAGCGCACCGTGATGGGCGATACTTGGTTGGCGATGACAACCCATCCACAAAATTGCCAGTTTCAAAGAGAAAGGAAGTTGTTGAACTGTACAGAAGCGGTGAAATGACGACGAAAGAGCTTTCCGAAAAATACGGAATTTGCAAAAGCAGGGTTCAGCAAATTGTGAGCACTTACGGTTGGGTGGACATCGGCGACTGGGTGGACGAGAAGGGCAAGAAGCACAAGGACGCGGACAGCCCCAAGTACAAGGCGCTGGGGAACTCCATCGCCCTGCCTTTCTGGGAGTGGATGCTGCGGCGTATGGCGCGGTATATGCCGGAGGGTGCGACGCTGGGTAGCTTATTCGACGGAATAGGAGGTTTCCCTTTAGTTTTTGAGAGAATACATGGCAAGGGTACGGCACGGTGGGCAAGCGAGATCGAGCAGTTTCCCATCGTGGTGACGAAGAAATGGTTTGGGGAGGAATGAACGCATGAACACAGAAGTCATGTTTTCCAGTGACAAGAACTACTGGGAGACACCGCAAAAACTGTTTGACGAGCTGGACGCGGAGTTTCATTTTACGCTGGATGCCGCGGCCAGTGACGAAAACCACAAGTGCAAGCGGTATTTCACGCAGAAAGAGGACGGTTTACGGCAAAATTGGGGGGGTGAAACAGTGTTTTGCAATCCACCCTATGGGAGCAAGGAAACCGGGATTTGGACGGAGAAGTGCTGCCGGGAGGGACAGAAGCCGGGGACAACGGTGGCGCTGTTGATACCGGCCCGGACAGACCGCGCCAGCTTTCACGACTACATATTGGGCAAGGCGGAAATACGCTTTCTGCGCGGTAGGCTGAAATTTGAACTGGACGGTAAGCCAATGGGGACAGCGCCGTTCCCAAGCATGGTAGTGATATGGAGAGGAGGGACAACATGACCAAAGACGAGATCGTGGCGGCGCTGCGGTGCTGTGCTGAAATCGCCAAATGCTACGATTGCCCGATTGGGCTTGACGACCCAGACTGCATTGAAAAAATGGCAGGACCCGCCGCTGACCTGATCAAGAACCAGCAGCGGCACATAGAGGCGCTGATGAAAGCCAACGACAGCTTGAAAGACGCTATTGCACGGCGGGACAGGCAGATAGAGGACATGAAGCAAGGCATGGCACAGCTGACAAAGGCTGTGGCGGTGAAGGAGGAACAGGATGTTTGAGGAGAAAATCATTTGGCATGAGATCACAGAAAGGCCGGTTACTGAGGAGGAAAAGGCTGACTTTGCTGAACGAGGGTATGCGGGCTATGAGCTTCCGGCGTACATTCTGGACTGCGAAATGCCGGAGGATGGACAGGAGATTTTGATCGCCACCAGCTGGGGCGTGGATAAAGATATTTGCTGCATGGACAGCGATGGGTGCAACAACCTGATCGGGTTGGAAAGCCACGGAGATTGGGACGGTGTGAAAGCGTGGGCAGCTATGCCAAAGTACAAGGGGGAGCAGGAATGAACAGGCTGACATATTTCAAGGACGGATATTGGAGACTGGACTTTGAAGGCGTCCAATACCAAGCGGAGTTTGTTGACCGATTGGCCGCCTACGAGGACACCGGCCTGATGCCAAACGATGTGACCGACATGATGGCGGCAAACGGCAATGCAATTTGTGAAATCGTGAAGCTGAAAGAAGAATTGCAGGGCGCAAAGAACACCGCCGAGCAATACGCGGCCATCAATGAAACGCTGTTTGGCAGCAACATGAAGCTGGGCGCAGACCGCAAGGCCCTTATCAACGAGCTATGCCAATACTGCGGGAAGTACAAACACGCACACGAGGGCGCCTGTTACGGGTGCAGATGGATGGTGAAGTAAATGGATGCTGTGAAGTTTATTGAGGAACGCAAAAGACTGTGTAGAAGCTATGAATACTGTACGAATTGCCCGTTGAAAGGAACACCGTGCGGTGGTTATATGAACATAATCAACGCAGACGCAGGACAGATGGTTGGAGTTGTCGAGGAATGGTCTGCCGCACACCCCCGAAAGACACGGCAGAGCGTGTTTTTAGAGCAGTGGCCTAATGCCCATAAAGACCGCGATGGAGTTGTATACTTTGACCCTTGTCTTTTTGATGAGGCAATAAGGACAGATGAGTGTGAGCATAAAAATTGTTACAAGTGCCGCCAAGAGTTCTGGATGCGGGAGGTAGAGTGATGGTCATTCCTAATTATATTCGCTCAAAAATGCACCTATGTGCCAGTCATGTTCGTCAGGCCATTGGATATGAGCGTGAGGTTGTATTTTGGCTTGAAGCACATGGTATTGATGTCGAGAGCATCAGCACTGGGGATGGAACATCTTTCAAGGAACTGATGTATGGCAATGATGTAACAGACGAGCTGTGCGCTCGTCTTGAGGCGATGGAGGCGAAGTGATGGACAACTTGTTGCAGAATATCGCTTCAGCGCTGTGGATCGTCATAGGTATTCAGATGCTCGTCTGGCTGAAGCGGTGGAACAAGAAGTTTAGTGACCTGTATGACGAACTGAAACAGGAGGTGGAGTGATGGCGGAATACATCGAAAGAGAAGCAGTCGAAAAGTTCATCGAGGATGGGCTAAATAACCCGGATGTGACCAAGCGGTTTGGGCACGATGCCATAGAAATCATGGCGGAGATCCATTATATGCCTGCCGCCGATGTGGAGGAAGTAGTGCGGTGCAAGGACTGCTATCAATCAGAGGAGATTGGAGATGTTCTTTACTGTACCTATTGGAGAAAGAACACGGATGAAAACGGCTATTGCCATGAGGGAGGATAAGATGGCGAACGAGTATATTGACTTGGAAAAGGCGAAACAACTGCCGCATATCGAATACGCCTATGCCGCAGAAAAGCTTTTAGACGAGGTGCCTGTCGCTGATGTTGCCCCGGTGGTACGCTGCAAGGGCTGCAAATACAATGTCGGAACAAAAAAGTGCTTGCACCCCGACAGTTTTTTGCGGTGCCGAAGGACAACGATTTCTGCTCCTACGGAGAGAGAAAGGACGTAGGTGTGAAGTAATGTTCTGCTGGATATTCACCCGCGCTGCACAAATGGAGGACCACGAATTTACAGACGATGTAGCATACTGCTTCTGCTGGACAAAGAAACAGGCTATTAAGAGGTTCGGCCAGCTGTACGACGATGTAAAGCCTTTTGAGGTTGACAAGGTGGTGTTTGACCCATTCAGGCGGCTGCCGGTCGTGGTCACGGATTATTGAGGAGGTACGGAGCGATGGCTGAGATCACGTTGAAATATGCAAAGGGATATGAACTATGCTGCCCGATGTGCGGTACGCCGGAGAGCCAAAGCCCGGTGCGCTACCCGGACGCCCAGGCACCGGGTGAGAGCTGGATAAAGTGCAGCAAGTGCGGCACGTCGTACAAGCCGCCGGTGTGGCACATGGCGGGAGGCGGAAGCTATGCTCGCGTTTGACCCCGCGAAGTGGGGAGACACGGAGCTGGAGAGGTGGAACGGCGTGGTGACGGCCATGCGGGTGAAGCTGCACCAGTATCTGGGCTGCGCGGGGACGACGAGATGCCCGGAGGAGTGCAGATACAAGCACCTGTGCGCGTGGACAAGGGACGTGCAGATCATGGGCGGAAAGGAGCTGAACAGGCGGCGTGGAGAACAAAAATAACCATGCACCGGTGGCGAAACTGTACGCGCCGCTGGAGCTGCTGAAAAGCTTTCTGCCGTCACGGGAGAGCGTGGAACTGGAGAAACTGGCGGAATATGACCGCTTTGTAGGCGGCGAGGACGCGCCGGGAAGCGAGTATGAGGCGTTCCTGAAAAAAGTGTACGGCTGCAGCCATGAGTGGGGCGACGAGGTGACGGAGGACGCATGGCTCGACCTGCGAAAACGGAAGTGCAGGAAGTGCGGCATCATACACTGCCAGGTACGGGACGAGGAACTGGTACTGGCGGAATACTACGAAGAAGAACCGGAAAAGGAGAGATAACGCATGGAGAATATCAGCAAATATGAGGCATACGCCATAAAGGCGCTGCGGACGATGGGCGTAAGGGAGGACCTGGCAGGCTTCGACTACACGGTGGAGGCGGTGCGGTTGGTGCTGGAGGGCGGCGTGGACAGGCCGATACAGTGGACGAAGAAGGGCGGCGTGTACGACAAGGTGGCAGAAAAGTTCGGCATGAGCGACTGGCACGGCGTGGAGAGGTGCATACGCTACACGATAGACACGCTGTACAAAGAGGGAGACTCGAAGAACTACCGGAAGGTGCTGGACGTGGCCGCGGAAAGCACCATGAACGTGGGCGCGTACACCAGTGCGGTGGCCAACTACGTAAGACTGCAAGCCTATGAGGAGGAGAGGACGGTGCGCTTGTCGCCGGTCATCGGGTACGCGCAGAAGGGCATGGCGCAGGTGCTGGTGACGGGCCGCGGCCTGGACGTGCAGCTGCTGACGCCCAAGGTGGACGTGGGCGTGATCGCCCCGGAGGACAAGGCGGAGCCCGGCGTATTCGTCATCGACGGAGAGACAGAGGACGGCATGACGATACTGAAGCCCGGAGAGGGACAGGCGGAGCCGGAGGGCTGGAAGGAGATATGAGCGCATGAGGGACACAAGGGCAAAATACCGCCGGTGGGCGGTGGTGTACATACTGCTGGCGCTGCTGATGCAGGCGGCGGAGGTACTGCTGATAGTGGCGGGCGTATATAAAACGCTGATGGGCGTGCTGTGCATCATCGTGGTGGTAGCGGACATGGCGTTTTTGATCGTGGGCAGCGCGTACCTGTGGAAAGAGGGGTGGCGGGAGACATGAACAAGGGAAGAAAGGCACCGCCGCCGCAGGGACCGTACCGCCCCAAGGGCGGGTGCGACCTGTACATACCCATCAAGAACGAGTGCGCGGGGCTGCGGGAGCTGGTGTGCAGCGCAAAGGGGAAGTGCCCGTTCTTCAAGACGAGGGAAAGGGCTCTGGCGGACAGGATAAAGAGCATACAGCGGCGGAAGCGCATGGGCGTGCCCATATCGGACACGGAGGCGCAGATGCTGCTGGAGGCGGTGAAGCAGCCGGACACGGAGGGACAGTGAGATGGCGGGCAACGAGCTATTCCCCAAAAGGCTGCGGGCGCTGCGGGAGAGGAAGCAGATCAAGCGGCGGGTGCTGGCGGAGCTGTGTGGACTGAGCCAGCACATGATACGCCGGTACGAGGAGGGGGAGATGGAGCCGAAAGCCTCATCACTGGAGGTGCTGGCGGACTACTTCGAGGTGACGGTGGACTATCTTCTGGGCCGTGAATAAAAAAATTCAGAAAGGGACTTAAAAGTCCCTCACATGGCGGAGAACCTGCGAAAATGGTACATGAGAGAGTGGCAAACTCTACCATGTACCATTTTTGTTTCCGAAAGGAGAGCAGCATGGCCGAACTGGAACCGATGAGCGCAGAGAAGCAGCAGGCGTACTACGACCTACTCAAGGACGCGGTGGGGGAGAGTTTGGCTTATTTTTATGCGTGCATACGGTTCAACAAGCCCTTTGACATGAACGCGCTGCCGGGAGGCGGGGCGAAGAACAAGTGGAGCGCCTACTGCGAGAAACTGACCAAGAAAAAGCTGGACCGGACGCCGGGCGGCGGGGAGCTGGGCTTTCTGGACGGGCTGACGGACGTCACCAAGATATTCGGAGAGGGGCTGGACAGCGGCACCTTCACGAGATCCGTGAGCGCGGAGAAAAGCGCCAGAGAGGGCAAGCAGGGCACGAAGCGGCAGGCCGCCGACTGGGGCGAGGGCACGGGAAAAGCGCCCTACACCAGCGAGGACTACAACGAGTTTGACCGGATATACAACGCGCTGTGCGCCGACTTCGGCGGGGAGCAGGCGGTGAGCGCCAAGCAGCAGCTGATACTCCGCAACGTGGCGAAGTGGACAAAGCAGATGAACGACGCGGCGGAGATGGGCGCCATAGACAAGGCCAAGAAGCTGTCCAGCATGATACAGGAGAACCTGGCGTCGGAAAACCTGCGGAAGAAGGACACGAAGCCGGTGGAGGACCTGCGGCTGGACGGCATAGTGGACAGGCTGGAAAAAGCGGGCCTGATGAAAAACGGAAAGCAGTGTACGCCGGATGAGGCGTTTCAGCTGATATTTGGCAGACCGTGCAAGTACACCTATACGGCGGACGCAGCGGAAAAAATGCTGCTGGCGATCATCAATCAGGCCCGCATAAACGATGGGCTGCCGGAGCTGGTGGAACTGCCGGAGGACGCGAAGATCGAGGACGAACTGGACGAGTTCGCTGAAGAACCCAACGAGGCGGAGCAGGAAGCCTATGAAAAGATGGGGCTGCTGCGGAAGCACAAAAAATAAGAAGCCGCACGGCGGCGGGCGAGGTGATCTGAACCAATGGCGCGACGGACAGGCAAGGCGTATGTGACCGGACTTGGCTGGGTAACAAAAAAGCCCACGCAGGAACGGAACTACGAGAACATGGCGGACAGCTGGTGGGCATGGCTGGTCTGGGTCGCACGTTGGTATTAGTTGCCCTGACAAACTGGCGGACATCCTGCGGAGCGATGACAGCGACTTCAAGACGCTGGAGATCGTACAGCGGATCATGCTGAGAGCCTATGCCCGGTATACGGACGTGGCGATAACGGGTACGCGAGGCATGACCAAGACGTACACCAAGATGATCTCCGAAATGATGAATGGTGTCGCGTGGCCGGGGACGCAGGTGATATATACCGGGCCTTCGCTGAAGCAGCTGGCGTCCATAGGCGGAAAGACGTTCCACGCCATAGAGCATGACTACTCAGCGCTTGCGAAGCACTGGCGGGTGACGGCGGAGAGCAAGGACGACTTCAAGATAGAGACCGATTACGGCAGCGCCTTTTACATCGGAGAAAAGCGCGGCGACAACCTGCACGCGGCTACCGCAGAGGAGTTCGCGCAGGAAGAACAGCCCGCTTTCGATTTTGACGAATACACCACCGTTGTGCTGCCGGCAGTACGTCTGCGGCACAACGTGAACGGGGAACCCGATCCAAACTTTGTGGCCTATAAAAACCACTCTATCACCAGCGCAGGGCGGAAGCAGAACCACGCATTTCAAGTCCGCTGTGAGGTGATGAAGGAGATGGGACGCGGGGAAAGCGCCTTTACCATGGACGTGCCGTGGCAATGCGTAGTTTTGCAGCAAATGCGGCCCTACTCCTGGGCACAGAAGCTGCGGACGAAGCTGACACCGGAGCGATGGATGCGCGAAATGGAATCACGCTATACCGGGGCGGACAGCAATCCCATCGTGCGGGACGAGGTGCTGACGGAGAGCCGAAAGCTGATGATCGCGGAGAACCGGCACTGCGCCTACGACGTGGGCAACAAACTGAAGCCGGAGGACGTGATCTACATCGTGGGGTACGACGTGAGCTACGCCGACGATAAGAAGAACGCGAAATGCGCCTGCGTGGTGCTGAAATGCACGAGACAGACGGACTGGCTGAAGCGGGACCGCTATTTGAAGCAGGTGGTCTATGTGGACGTGTGGAACCCGCCGGTGAAGAGCATGATGCAGGCCCAGCGCATCAAGGACGTGTGGAGCCGGTTCTGCTGCGACGGCGGAGCGCCTACCTATCTGGCCATAGACGCATGGCAGTACGGCACCAGCGTGGTGGAGAACCTGATGATGGACCTGGGCGACGGCCTTGCGCCGCTGTGCGTGCGGAACCACGCAAGCTTCACGGAGCTGGAGCAGGAGAACGCCGTGCCGTGCCTGTACCCCATCAAAGCGGGCGGCGCGGGCGTGACCGACCCGGACGCGGAGATGGTGCGGTACGCGGAGCTGCAGTTTGAGAACCGAAACGTGGAGCTGCTGTGCTCCAACGTGAACGAGGGCGTGGAGAACTACAAGAAGTATCACCGGATCAAGGACGACAGCATGGACGCCATGCTGGCAGACCCCTACATAAAGACCCGCGAGCTGGTGGGGCAGATACAGAACCTGAAAAAGGTGGCCAGCGGCACCACACAGAAAGAGGAGCGCATATCCAAGCACATACAGCGCGATATATGGTCGGCGCTGAAATATGCGCTGCGGGTGGCGCAGATACTGGAGCGCGAGGAGCTGGCACAGGCGGTGCGGCACAAGAGCGACTGGGACGAGGAGCTGGCAAAATACAAAAACCGCGTAGCCGCCCAGCACAGAACGGCGGCGACGGGCGCGGGAGGCCGCACGGTGACGGCGCGGCGCGGCGGGAGGATATGCTGAAATGGCGGCAAGGAAGTACAAGCTATACGCGGCGCGGGTGACAGGAGAGACCGTGGCGCTGGCGGAGAAGGAACGCTTTGTGCGGATAACGGCGGGATATATGCTGCTGTACCGCACTGCGGCGCCGAAAAAGATACAAACGGTGGAGATACGGGGCGCGGAATTGAAGCGCCTGACGGAGCGAGACCGGCTGTGGCTGGCGGACTGCATAGCGGCGGCGCTGGCGGACGGCGTGAAGAAGAACAGGGCTGACACGCAGAAGCGGCTGAACGAGCTGCTGGATGCGTGGGAGAGGGAGCTGGAAAAGGAACGCTCCCGCATAGACGAGGAGGCGGCGCATGGAGCAGGAGAAGCGGAGAAACCTGACAAGTGAATTGCAGAGCGTGGCCTGCGGCACCTACCCCGACATATTCAAGAGGTTCAACGCGCTGGCGGAGCAGTACGGCAATATGCCGGCAGGGGCGCTGGCCAGCGCCTTCAGCAGGGTGAGCATGAGCCAGGCGGCGCGGGCGAACCCCTACATTCAGAACCGCCGCGTACAGGCCATATCCTCGCTGCCGGAGGACTTTACGAAAAACAAGGTGGCGGAGATGCTGACCGCCCCCCTGGGCAACGAGCAGGGGCTGCGGCAGGTGGAGCACGGGCTGGAATTTACCGCGTACCCGCTTTTCCACACCCGGAAGATGTACCAGGATCTGCTGACATACCACAGCTACATCGCGCCGGAGTTCACCGACAAGGACACGGCGAAGAACGACGAGTTCTGGCGGGAGTGGAAGCTGCTGGAGAAGCTGCGGCGGAAAATGGACGTAAAGGCCACCGCCCATAAGCTGGCGGGACAGGCGGTGCAGGAGGGCAAGGTATTCTACTACCCCCGCGTAAGCGTGGACAAGCCCCACAACAAGGTGAACTACGCCTTTATGCAGCAGCTGCCCAGCGACTGGGTAAAGATCGTGGGGTTCAACAGTGTGTCGAAGTACACGGTGGCCTTCAACATGATGTACTTCATGAAGCCGGGGTGCGAACCGGCGCAGTTCGGAGACCTGTTTAAGCCGTACTGGGGGATATTCACCCAGGTGGCGGCAAGGCCGCCCAAGGGCGCGGGCACCCGGTATGTATACGCGGCGAAGAACACCATCAACATGAACAAGTTTGCGGCGCTGAAAACGGCGGCGGAGCGTGACGGCGGACTGCTGCCGGGAGACCCGGACGTGTACTATCAGAACGGGAAGTGGTGCTACTGGGTGACACTGCCGGTGGACGCTGTATACCCCTTCGAGATAGACGACGCGCAGACGGCGGTGGTATCGCCGCTGACGGGGCTTTTCCTGTCGTTTATACAGATCGCGCAGTACGAGCAGATACAGCTGGAGCTGGTACAGAACCCGCTGATCTCGCTGCTGACGGGCGAGATAGAGTACGCGGACGACAGCAACCGCAATCTGTCCGACGCCTACAAGCTGAGCAACGCGGGGTGGGAGCTTTTCCGCACGCGGTTCTACGACGAGCTGGCGGAGAACAACACCAGCGGCATAGGCTGGTACGCAGCGCCGCTGAAAAATATGTCGCTGCACCAGCTGGCCGAGGCGCCCAGCGCCACAAAGATAAGCTCCGCCGGGTACGGTTACACCATGGCGAAGGCGGGCCTTTCTGCCCTGATACCCACCAGCGACGAGCCGCGGGCGGGTGTGGCGAACATCAGCTTGCAGATAGAGAGCAAATTCGCCGAGCAGATATACCGCTGCTACGAGCGCATGATGCAGGGCATCATGGACGGGCTGAACCTGAAATTTTCCTGGCGATTTGAGTGTTTCGGGGACATTGCCACGGACAATGATTTGAGAGAAAGCCTGAGAAAAGATATGACGCTGGGCATATTGCCGGCAACGCTGAAATATTTGGCTATGAACAATATGTCCCTGCTGGATGATATGTCCATAAGCCGCGCGGTGACGGAATCCGGGATCATGGACCTGAGAAAACCGCTTAGTTCTACATTCACGGAGGCAAAGAACGGCGGAAATGGAAACGGTGGTCAGACGCCGGAGGCCAAAAGAGCGACAGACCCCGGAGGGAGACCGGCATCGGAGGGAGCGCCGGGGACCGAGGGACAGGAAGCGTCAGAGGACGCGGGAGACTGAGAGGATGAGCATGACGGCGATACTGACGGCGGACGACCTGCACGAGATCAACCGGGAACTGGCCCGCGGCAACGACGTGGAGATACGCCGGACGGCGGACGGGCTGGCCATAAAGGCACACACCGTGCACACGGTGAAGAAAAAGAAAGGCGCGGCCATGCCGCTGCCGACAGAGCGATAGGGCGGCGAGAGCCCCTGCGACAGTGGGGACCGAAAAACGAATAATCGCGGTAAAGGGACTGCGAGAAGGGCCAAATGGGGCTGCGCCAGTGGAGAACACCGGCTGCGGCTCCATTTTCATTTTGCGGAGAGAGGGAGTGAGGACATGAGAGCACAGGAATACGCCAGCTGGGATAACCCCCGGTTCGCGCCCATAAAAGAACCCATGCGCCGGGTGATGGAAGCCTACGGCAACGGGGAAAAGTGGTTCGCAGACATCAAGGACCGAGTGCTGTGCGACATGGGGATGCCGTTTTTGTCGGACGCCATACACAAACTGGAGCACAGGCAGCCGGAGAGGATAGACGAGTTCGCGGAGATACCCCACGACTACCACCTGCGGCTGATGTACCCCGGAACGCCGGAGCTGGACGAGGAGCTGGACAACGACCTGGACCGGGTATTCGAGGTGTGCGTGGCCATTGTGGACGGCATCAACGAGGCGCTGGGCGGCTTTATCCGTGCAGCGGCGGACGGGGAGTTCAACGCGCTTGCGCTGAAGGCGGAGGAGCTGCAGATCGCCAACACCGACGACCGGCGCAAGCTGCTGGACGCCTGGACCATGTGGGACAACGGGCAGATGAGCCGCGCCACCTTTGACAGCTGGTGCAGAGAACTGTTTGAAGGCGGCAATGAGTGAAAAAACATGGGGATAGGGTAGCTCCCGAAAAGCGGTTAGCCTTGCCGCCTTCCCCTTGTTTTGAAAAGAAGGCTGATTACGAAAGGCGGTAATTGAATATGGGCAGACCGAGAAAAAATGCGCCGGGAGAGCGCTATGGACTTTGGACACTGATTCGCCCTGCGGGTAAAAAATACTGGCTGTGTAAGTGTGAGTGCGGCAAAGAAAAAGCGGTACGAACGGATAGCTTGAATAGCGGAGGGACGCGCTCTTGCGGTTGCGATGCAAAAAGATTGCAGCGTAACGCAAAACTTGAGCAGGGGCCTAAAGAAAATCTGATCGGTAGGCGGTTTGGACGACTGACGGTTCTTTCTTACGCAGGGAACTCCGCATGGAACTGTATTTGCGATTGCGGGCGGACTTCGGTAGTCCATACCGGCGCGTTGAATTTTGGAGCATCTCAGAGCTGCGGATGCAAGAGCGTAGAAACGCGATTGACGGCAGAGAAAGTTACAACGCACGGAATGTCTGCCGAAAAGATATACGGCGTATGGTGCGGAATGAAGCACCGGTGTGGAAATCCAAACGCCGCTGCATACAAGTGGTATGGCGGCAGGGGCATCCGAGTCTGCGAAGAATGGCGCGACAGTTTTGAAGCGTTTTACGACTACGTTTGCAGATTGCCGCATTACGGAGAGCCGGGGATGACCATTGACAGAATCAATGTTGACGGGGACTACGAACCGGGGAATGTCCGCTGGGCAACGTGGCAGGAGCAGGCGGCAAACAAGCAAATTCATAGGAGGGAGTGACATGGGAATCAAGACAAAGCAAATTCCCCAAAAGACTCGTGCAACGGGGTCTCTAAAGGTTTTGCAAAGACTCAGTGAATACGAATTTGGTGTCGAACTCTGGGTAATGAGAGAAGATCCAAATCGGAACAACTGGTCGTACAAGAATTTGGACAAGTACTACAAGACCTTCATCGGGCAGCCCATTCTGATCGCCTATGTGGGGCAGCAGGTGGGGGACGGACACAACATGAGCAAGCGCCGGGACCCCCAGACCGGGGAGGAGTACCAATCCTTCATGGACGGGACGGCGGAGCGCATCGTGGGAACGCTGTCCGACGACGAAAAGGACTTTACCCTTGTGGAGAGGGGCGGTCATACATGGCTCAGAGCGAAGGGGAGACTGTTTGCCTTTTACGCCCCGGAGCTGACGCGGAAGATCGTGAAACAGGGCACGATGGACGTTTCCGCCGAGACAATGGTGTCGGAGAGCCACAAAGAGGGCGATGTGGACGTGTTTACCAAATGGGCGGGCATAGGCGTGACCATTCTGGGAGACAGGGTGAACCCGGCGATACCGGGAGCGAGCATCGCAAGACTGGCGGCCATGCAGGAGGAATTTAAGGAATTGAAACTGCGGGCCGCATCGCTGCACACAGCCGCAGAGGGCAGCGAGGGCAACGGAAACGACAAAAACACGAAAAAAGGAGTGAAAAGCAACATGAACAAGAGAGCGATGGAGCAGATGCAGACCAAGTTCCCCCACCACAAGGTGCTCTCCATGAGCGAGGACGGGCTGAACGTGGCGCTGCTGGACGCTTCCGGCAATCTTTTCGGCTACACCTTCAACGCGGACGACAACGGCGAGGTGATCGCCAGCAAGATCGCCCCCTGCGCGGCGCACATCGTGCTGAGCGTGGGCGAGGTGGAGCTGAACGCCGATGTGGCGGACGTGGTGGACTACACCGTGGCCTCCGTGAAGGAGACCGACGGCGAGGTGAAGAGCCTGAACGCCAAGCTGGAGGCTGCCAACGAGCAGATCCGCGCCATGCAGGAGGCGGAGAGCAAGCGCCGGCTGAGCGCCTGCAAGAATACCGCCAAGGCCACGCTGGAGGCGTTCAACGCCAACCGCGAGGAGAAGGTGGCGGAGGAGGCCATCAAGGCCGTGAACGAGAACATCGAGTCCGGTCTGTACGCCAACAGCTGCGACAAGGACGGCGCGTGGCTGGGCGAGAAGCTGGTGCGCGAGGCGGTGCTGGCCGTGTGCGGCGAGGCCGTGATGGAGAGCGACAAGCGCAGCGCACAGAAGCGCAAGACCACCTACGCCTGGGAGCATATCGCCGGCAACAGCGGCGAGGGCAGCGAGGGTGTGGACGCTCTGCTGAACAAGTGGGGCATCGACGCCGGCAAGTAAAACGAAAAGGAGAGTGAACGAACATGGCATACATCGAGAAAACCGCGTTTGAGCCGCGGATCACCAACAACGAGTTCAACGAACTGTGCAACATCACGGGACGCTATCAGGTGTCCGAGGCGGACGCGGACTGCTCCGCGGGCCTGCTGGTGGTGCGCGGCGAGCAGCTGCCCTGCGCGGGCTTCAAGGGCATCAAGAACGAGAACGCCTTTTACATGAGCGCCGCCGGCGCAGACGCCAACGCCGACACCGGCGTGTACGCCTGCAACACCTACGAGTGGCCCATGCTGGGCGGACGCAACGGCAACAACTACGCCGTGGGCACCGCCACCCTGGGGCTGGGCATCCCCGCCGGACGGGACGGCACCTTCACCGAGATCGTGTTTGACGGCAAGCACGCCTATCGCTTCGGCGAGGGCAACGTGAACGGCGCCATTGGTGAGAACACCATCTTCACCATCGCCAACGGCCTGCTGGTACCCGCCGCTGCCGCCCCCACCGCTACCGGCGCCATCTACTTCAAACTGAAGGGCACCGGCAACTTCACCGAGGGCACCGTGCAGAGCTTTGTGTACTACGACGTGTGGGCCTGCAAGGTCAGCACCGTGGCGGGCTAATGAGAGAGGAGAGTGAGTAAGAAATGGCAAAGCTGAACCTGAACAGCGTTTCCAACGAGGTTTTCGCCATCAACGGAAACGACCAGCGCGAGGACATCGTGGCCAAGGGCCGCGTGCTGTTTTATGAACACGCCCTGAAGGGCAAGATGGCCGTTCTGAGCGCCAAGGGGCAGAACACCCCCGTGCAGCGCACCATGAACGACCGGGGCTACAAGCAGCTGAACGAGCAGTTCCAGCGGGAAAGCCTGCTGTACGCCGCCAAGCTGGCCTGCGCCAGCACCGGCAAGAAGGCCCCCGAGAGCTGGGAGGAGTTCAAGCGCAACGGCGGCGAGTATTACGGCAACGCCCGGTTCTACGCCGTGCTGCAGGGCATCTGGCAGGAGGTCATCATCCCCATTCTGCCCGCCGTGTACTCCGAGGCGCTGAGCGACTTCGCCGAGACCGTGGAGATCGAGCTGGGCCAGACCTACGCCGTGAGCATCGGCAGCAACGACATCCCCGTTTTCCAGGACTCCAGCTGGGGCGCCAGCCGCAGCGTGCCGCGCAACCGCTTCTATTCCCGCGACTATACCCTGAACCCCACCCCCAAGAGCTGCTGGATCACCGCCAAGTGGATGCAGCTGGTGGGCACCAACATGGACTTCGGCGTTTTCTTCGCCAACATGGTGGCAGGTATGTACGCCAAGACCATGGGTATGTGGAATGAGGCCATGACCGCCGCTACGGAGGACACCAGCCTGATCCCCACCAACCTGAACTTCACCTTCAACAATCAGAACTGGGTGAAGGGCGCCAACAAGATCGCCGCGCTGAACAACACCACCATCTCCGACGTGTTTGCCACCGGCAGCACCGTGGCCCTGAGCAAGGTCCTGCCCAACACCGTGACCGGCTCCACCAACGTGAACATGGACGCCGCTATCGCCACCCTGCTGGGCGCGGACTACACCAAGGCCGGCTACCTGGGCGAGTTCATGGCGGTGCGCCTGATGCCCATGCGGGATGTCATCATCCCCGGCACCCAGAACACCACCGTGGAGACCATGCTCAGCGAGAACGACATCTGGATGCTGGCGGGCAACGGCAGAAAGCCGCTGACCATCGGCTACACCAGCGGCACACCCATCTCTATTGAGATGGATCCCACCCGCACCGGGGATTTCGAGATCGGCCTGAACCTGACCATCGCCCTGGACAGTGTGGCCACGTTTGCGTCCAAGATCGCGCACTTCACCGTGTAAGGAAAAACCACACAGGGGAAGGGGCGAAAGCCCCTCCCCGGATATGCGGATTTAGTTTAAGCGGGAAAACGGCGGTCTCCAAAACCGCAGTTCGGGGTTCGAGTCCTCGCGTCCGTGCCAAAAGCGGAGGACACTGCCGTTGGGCAATGGCATAGCGCCGCCCTGAAAGTGTGTCAGCATTGGCGCTTTATCCGTGTATTGAGCGCCTAAAAGTAACACGGTTGCCAGCAGACACGCCGTCCGTCCGGTGTAAAAAGGCGGCTTGCAAAAACAATTCCCGCGGGCCGGAAGGCGCAATACTGCGGGCTTGTGTATAGGACCCCGCGCACCTCTCAGCGATGTGGCCCAGCGGGGACTTTTTCAAAAGGAAGTGCCGGGAGACCGGAGGGTATGCAATGCGCCGACGTGTAAACGGGGCAGCGGCGGGAGCCTTGACGCATTGCGGCAGACAGAAACAGACCATGAAAGGAATATGAAAGGAGCAGAAAGCATGGGTAAGCAGAAGAAAAGCGGAAGCAAGCTGGCCGCGCAGATCGCAGCGGAGGAGAGCGAGGAGGACCAGGTGATGCTGGCGCCCCAGGTGAGCGCGGACGCTCCCGACGAGGGCGGGGACGTGAACACTGCGGCGCAGGAGAACGCGCAGGCGGCGGCTGATGCCCCGGAAGCGCCCGCCGCGCCGGTGATGTACACCGCGGAGCAGGTGCAGCAGATGATGAAAGAGGCCGCTGCCGCCGCCGTGGCGGAGGCGCTGAAAAACATTCCTCAGCAGGCGGCGCCGCAGATCGTGCAGGTGAGCACCAGCGCGGAGCAGGTACATTTCCTGTGGATGGCGCCGGTGGCGGACGACAACGTGGTGCAGTTCGGCGAGGGCGGAATGTACGGCAACATCGTGGGAAAGACAGGGAGCTTTTATGTGCCGAAGCCGGACCTGAGCCGCATACTGACGGAGATGAACCGCCGGTTCATGGCGCAGCGGTGGCTGCTGGTGGTAAGCGGCCTGACGGACGAGGAGCGCGAGGCGCTGGGCGTGGACTACAAGCCCGGCGAGGTGCTGGACAAGCGGGCGTTTGCCAAGCTGGTGGAGCTGGGGGATGAGCTGCTGCACATCTACCCGGCGCTGTGCGAGGGACACAAGGTGATGGCGGCGCAGATGTACGCCGATGCCTATCGCCAGGGCAGCCGGTACGTGACGCGGGAGCGCACGGTGAAGCTGAACGCGCTGAGCAAACGCAAGGGACACGAGAAGGGCGACTTTATTGCCATCATTGAGGACATGAACGAAAAGGACGCCAAGTAAAAGCGGAGTCCTTGGCCATACAAGCGGAAGGAGGGAACGGCCATGATGCAGGGTGACGCCTATTCGCTGCCCATCGTGCTGCGGCAAGGCGAATTGCTGATAACGCCGGAGATGGTGCTGCGGCTGGAGATCACCATAGGGAACCTGACGAGGACGTACCCCGGCGTGGTGCGCTACGACGAGGAAAACGGACAGTGGCTATTCCCGCTGACGCAGGAGCAGACCTTCGCCTTTAAGGCGGGGAGGACGCCGCCGGTGCAGGCGCGGATAAAATTCAACGACGAGAGCGTGGTGGGGGCGAAGGGCAAGACCATCTATGTCTCCGCAAGTCGGTCAAAAGGGGTGATGTAAATGGCGCTGCAGCAGTTCGCGGCGGAACAGAAAAAGAACGCCAACGCCAATACCGCCCCGGTGGGCACGCCCGTGGTGGAGATAGAGATACGGGATGTAGTGATACAGACCGGGGGAGAAATCATCCCCGCCTACGAGGGCGAATACGAGGTAACACCACAGGTGGACGAGCCTGTTGTGCTGCATACAAAAGCCAAACGCATGAACGACGACGTGACGGTGAAGAAGATTCCCCAGTACGAAGTCAGCAATGCCGCCGGCGGAAAAACTTTAACGATAGGAGATGTGGAGTATGGCTAATCAGTACATCAACAAAGTAATTCTGGGCGGTCAGGTAAAGATCGACCTGACCGGCGACAGCGTGGCGCCTGCCCAGCTGCTCAAGGGCATCACCGCCCATGACAAGACCGGCGCACCCATCGTGGGTACCTGCACCTATGATGCGGACACCTCCGGCGCTACCGCGTCCGCAGCGGAGATCCTGCTGGGCAAGACCGCGTTCGTGAAGGGCGTGGAGGTCACCGGTACCATGCCCAACAACGGCGCTGTGGCCGGCAGCATCACCACCAAGGCGCAGGTGTATACCGTGCCCCTGGGCTTCCATGACGGCAGCGGCACCGTGCAGATCGCCGAGGCGGAGCAGGCCAAGCTGATCGCGACCAACATCCGCGAGGGTGTGACCATCCTGGGCGTGGAGGGCACCATGTCCGGCAGCGAGGACATGAAGGCGCAGGCCAAGACCGTGACGCCCACCTTCGCCAGCCAGGAGATCCTGCCCGACGAGGACTATAACTGCCTGTCCAGCGTGACGGTGAACGCCATTCCCGTCAGCGAGACCGACAACGAGGCCGGCGGCGTGACGCTGACCATCGGCGCCTGAGAGGCGGAGAGAGCGAGGTAAAAGGGCGATGGCAAAAAACGTGAACAAGGTCGTGGTGGACGGCGCGGTAAAGCTGGACCTGTCAGGGGACAGCGTGACGGCCAACACGCTGGCGAAAGGCGCCACCGCCCACGACAAGAGTGGGGCACCCATCGTGGGGACGCTGACCACGCCGCAGATCACCGCGGCGGGCAGCGTACTGACGATAGCCTGACGGAGAGGAACGGAAAGCATGGCGAGAGATGTAAAGATCAACGGCGTGACCTATACGGGCATCTCCGTCGTGCAGGTGCCGCTGGCCGCAGGAGGCACGGCACGGTTCATGCAGATCAACGGTGCGCCCGGAGCGCTGGAAAAGTGGAAGGCGGGAGTGAAGATAAACAACTCCACCTACCCCGATATGGGGCAGATACGCCTTCCGCTGGCAAGCGGAGAGGGCTATGCCCTGTACCTGTACGGCAACGGAGACTGGGAGGCGGCCTACCGCGTCGCCCCCGGCTCCGCGGTACAGGCGGGGGACTTTGTACGGATAACGAAGGGGCTATTCCCTTCAGAGACACTGTACCCCTCCGCAACGCTGTACCCACAGGCGGAAAAGACCGGGCTGATGCCCAGCACGACCCTGTACCCCGGAGCAAACACCTACCCCAGCAACGCGCCGCTGGTGGAGGGGCTGGGCGGAGACTCGACCGGCGCGGACGGCGTGGCGCTGACAGACGGCACGGCGGGAGAGATGATAACCATTTATATTCCGGCATAAGGAGGGGAGAACATGGGGACGAAGTGGAGCGAGATCGTGACGAACCACGCGATGGTGGACATAGACGATGTACGGCTGCAGGAGGAGGCTGCCAACGACCCGGCGGCGTTTCTGCGGCGGATGAGCCTGTATGTGGCCAATGCCATCCCCCTATTCTCCCTGCCGGTGCAGATGCGGGCGTACCTGAAGGAGGGACTGGTGGAGCCGCAGTACGGCGACTTCTACTGGACCAGTGACGAAAGCAGCCTGATGGGCGAAACGGAAGTGGACACCGGGATGGTGGGCTACGAGCTATTCTCCTGCGCCATTGTGGAGCAGGATGTGACGGGCGGCATGACGGCGGTGCCGTACACCGGGGCGAGCTACAACGCCGAAACGGGCGTGGTGACGTTCCCCATGCAGGACATGGCGGGGATAAACTACACGCTGGACTTTTACACAGACGGTGAATTTGGTCACGAGCTGACGCTGGAGCAGAAGCGGATATTGGGACTGTGCGTGGCGAACGTGTGGGACGAGCGATTCTTCCGCAACTGGCTGAACGACCAAATGAAGATAAAGGACGCGAGCTTTGACACGGTGAACGAGGGCACCTACATGAGAGAGGGCGCGGCGAAGCACGAGAAGAACCGGGCAAGGCTGACAGACGAGCTGCACAAGTACGAACAGGACTGTACGTTCCTGAACACGGTGCAGAGAGGGCGCGGCGGGTATGGACGGTACCAGTTCCTGTGAGACAGGGGAGGTGAAGGGCGATGGCGGACATACGGAAAAATCTGAGCAATATCGCCGCGATGGCGGAGAGACCCCAGTCGCCCACCAACCGACCCGCACAGTACAACGACAGGCGTAACCCATACTTCGGCGACCCCACGGCGCGGTTCGTGCAGGCATACGGCAAGTACGCCAGCGACTACACCGCCTGCCGGGTGCAGGGGCTGGACAGCGACCCCAACAACTTCTACGAGTGGAGCGAGCAGCTGATACGCTTTGCCGACGCGCGGAAGAAGGGCAACGCCATAGACCGGCCCATAGACAACTACAAGGAGTTCCTGTTTGTAGACAAGCGCATTGAATATGTACCCGAAGGGGCAAAGATGGAGACCATGGGCTCCACCTGGCTGGTGACGAACCCGGCCAACATATCCTCCGCCGTGGGGGGCGGCATCGTAAGGCGGTGCAACGCCACATGGAACCACCTGGACTGGTACGGCAACGTGCTGAAGGAGCCGATGGTGGTGGAAAACGTGAAGCTGAACGCCAGCGCCAACGACTTCCAGGAGACCATGCTCATTATGCAGGGGTACTTCAACATTATCATACAGCGCAACTGTGAAACGGAGGACCTGGACGTGAACAGCCGGTTGATACTGGGGCGGATGGCGTATCAGATCACCGGGTACAGCGACGTGGCGCAGGAGTTCACCGGGGACGACGAGAGCTGCCGGCTGCTGCGGTTCACGGCGCGGATGACGGAGCCGGATAAAGAAAAAGACGACCTTGTGCGCCGGGTGGCCAACGCCTATCCCTTCACCTGGGAGGTGAACGTGGGCGGCAGGGCGGCCATGAGCGTGGGCGAAAAGGCGAAATTCACCGCCGCGTCCCTGCGGAACGGCGAGGCGGCGGACGGCAACGCGGAGCACCCCACCCGCTACCTGTGGTACAGCAGCGATGAGAGCGTATGCCGGGTGGACCCCACGGGCAGCGTGACGGCGGTGGGCGAGGGCGCGTGCGTCATCACGGCGGTGCTGGTACAGAACGAGGAGCACTATGGAACCTATGCGGTGACGGTGGCGGAGAGCGTAAGCGGCGTACACTGGCAGACGGACCCGGTGGAGAGGCTGGAGGCCTACGGCAAGACCACGCTGACGGCCATATACACCGAGAACGGCGCGGAGACCGGCGACGCAATAGAATGGACCTTCACCGGGGCGGCGGAGGACAGCTACACCGCAGAGGCAGACGGGAACACCGCTGCCGTGTACTGCTGGGGCGGCAGTGTGAAGCCCCTGACGGTGACGGCCCGGTGCAAGGGCAAGAGCGTAAGCACGGACATCACACTGGAAGGGTGGTAAGAACGATGGCAAAGCCGATATGCGAGCACGCCTACCGGAAGGTGGGGGAGATCATCATACGGTGCGGGAAGCAGACGGGGACACACGACTTCTGCTGCTACCAGTACCACTGCCCGGACAGCGGACGGTACGAAAACGCGGCGCAGTGGAAAAACTGCTCGCTGCGATGTAAGGACAAAAAGTAAATACGCGAGGGAATTTCCATTAGGAATCTGAAAGGAGCAGGAGAGATGGAAAACAGCATCAAAGAGCGCAAGCCCATCACCATGAAGGAGGTATTCGCCAAGGCCAACGCCTATGTGCCGCTGATGGAGAAGGCGGCCATTGTGAGCCACTGCGCGGAGAGGTGCATCGACCGGGTGGTGGTGAACACCGGGGAGAAATTCCGGGGCGACGTGCCGCCCATGTACCGGGAGAACGGGCAGCGGAAGCGCCGCTACCTGATGGGCATACTATCGCGGGCGTACCTGCGGCTGGACTTCGACGGCTGCGAGGAGGACAAATGGCTGATGAGCGCCGACGACTACGACCTGGTGGGCGGGGTGCAGCTGGTCAATCAGATCGACCGGATGAAGAAGCAGAGCGACGCGCTGCGGGACAAGGCGTATGACCTGCTGGCGGACTATCGGGACCTGGAGAAGATGCTGAACACGGAGATCAACGCCAATCTGGCGGTGATGAACGATGTGGTGGCGCGGATGGCCATGAGCGCCGCTGCCGCCATGACGCCGGAGAGCATGAAGGAGCTGACGGAGCTGGCGGAGCAGGCGCAGAAAACCGGTAAGTGATATTCAAAACGCAACGGAAGTAAAAGTTGCAAAAATATTCGAAACGCAACGGAAATGACTGTGTTTCATGTGAAACAATGACGAAAACGGAAAGCGGGGTGAGGGCGTGAGCGTGGATTTTGAAAGTCCGTACTACCCATTTGAACACGTGGAGACAGGCTACGGCACCTTTAAGGGCGCGGAGAAGATACCGAAAAAGATCGTGAACTACCTGCTGGACCTGCCGGACAGGAACGGGTACGCGCCGGTGGATGACAACACAAGGCCGCGGGTACGGCTGATGAAGTATATCTGCTATGACGGGGCGAACCCGCTGGCCCAGCCCCTGCCCACGGCGGAGGAGAAGCTGAGCGTCCTGTTTGACGGCGAGGCCCCGGCGGTGGACACGGAGGAGCAGAAAGCGAAGCACCCCAAGGGGTACAGGTTGTTTCCGCTGGAATACTGGGGACAGGCGCAGCGCATGGCGCAGACGGTGGTAAAGGTGTACATCGGGCGGGTGATACCCAAGACGCCGTTTACGGCGGCGGTGGGGGTGTACTTTGACATCCTGTGCAACTACGGGCACGAGACCACCACGCGGACGGATGACTATTCCCGCAGCTACGACATGGAGCAGTGCATCATAGAGGCGCTGAACGGCGTGAACATAGGCGGGGCGGGGGTAATGACCTTTGACAGAGGGGCGCACCCGGACAACGGTTCTCACGCCATATACGACCAGGGCATGAACGTGGGACGGCGGGTACACATGAGCCTTGCGTGGGCGGACAGCGACGAAGGAAGCGTCGTGACCACATTCTGAGAGAACGGAGGACGGCGCAGATGGACGAAGTGACCTTTGACCACCGGCTGACGGAGGTGGAACAGCGGAGCAAGAGCAACACGCACCGCATAGACGAGCTGGCCAAGGAGCAGAAGGCGCTGAACGAGCTGGCCACGTCGGTGGCGCTGATGACCAGGGAGCAGAAGGACATACGGGAGGACCTGTCGGAGGTCAAGAAGGACGTAAAGACGCTGACGAACCTGCCGGCGAAGCGGTGGAACGACGTGGTGGAAAAGCTGGTATGGCTGGTGCTGGGCGGCGCGGTGACGGCGCTGCTGGTACAGGCCGGGATCCATTTATAAAAAACTGCATATTCAACAAGGTGTTTCGTGAGGGAGGAAAAGAGTTTATATGGCGATCTCACAGAGCATAGAAAGGGCCTGCCGCCGCTATGAGGAGATAGGGGCGGAGGGGCTGACGCTGTACCCCATCCTTGTAGAGGAGATGGAGACATTCGAGTTGGCACGACCGGGCATTGACATCGTGCAGCAGAGCCTCCCTGTGGCGTATGCTGTGATGCCGCTGCTGGCGGCCTACTACAAGATGGAGTACGACGCGATGGAGCGCGGAGAGGAGACAGTGGGACTGCTGTCAAGGGCGCTTTTGATGCTGGCGCTCTCCCTGCGGCTGGGGAGAGGAAAGGCGTTGGACGAGCGCTTGAAAGCGTTTCGCTGCAAGGTGGACACGAAGGACCCCAGCCGGTTGACGGCGGTAGAGTTCGTGATGCACGGAGAGGAGCTGTGGCGCATTACGCCGGCGCAGTTCCAGTACCTGCGGGAGATCATCGCCGCGCAGAACGGCATAGAGCTTACGCCGCCGGAGGCCAACCCGGAGCTGGTGGAGGCGCAGCGGGAGCTGGCGGAGATGAACGGCGGCGCAAAACTAAGCGGAGACCTGTGGGAACGGGTGGCGACGGTGGCGGCGCTGGAGCACGCGGAGGAAACGGAGATAGAGTCGTGGCCCATACTGAAGCTGCAGACGAAAGCAAGGACGTGGCAGCGGATAGTGGGGTACATGACCTGCACCATCGCGGAGGCGAGAGGGACACAGTGGAAACGGGGCAACCCGTGGCCGAGCCTGTTTTATGGCCGGGTGAGCGAGGGCAACACGGCACTGCGGCCCGTGGAGGAATCGACACGGGGCATGAGACAGGCATAGAGAAGGGAATAGACCCTGCAAGCGGGCAGGGCGGAACGCCAAGTGGGGCGAAGCCAACGGGAGACCGGGGCTTTGCCTCCATTTTTTATATCAAAAAGGAGTGAAAGCAGAATGATTACTTTTACCGATCCGAGACTGTATACCCGCGGCATCTGCGCCGCGCAGTTCGCCGACATGGAAACGGGTCAGATCCTGCTGAGCAGCAATAAGTTCCAGGAGGGCAACATCACCGTGACCGTGAACGCAGATCCCCTGCGTGCGGGCCTGAACAACGGCATCGCCACCATCATCGAGAGCGACCCGGACATCCAGGTGAACTTCACCCAGGCCAACTTCGACCTGCGGACGAAGATGGCGGGCGTGGGCGGTGCTGTGACCTACAACGCCGTGGCCCCGGTGTGCCAGATCGTGACGGCGGACAGCGCCGTGCTGAAGGTGGACGTGACCGACGGCGCTCCCGTGGCGCAGTACGCGATGGCAAAGCCCTACGCCTACGTGCAGGAGACCAAGAAGGCTTCCAGCATCCAGCAGGGCGGCATTGCCTACGAGATCGCGGAGGACGGCACCATCAGCGGCTTTACCGCGGTAAGCGGCACGGAGTACAAGGTGTGGTACTTCGTAAACAAGCTCAGCGCCATGTGCGGCAAGCTGACCACCGGCATGAACGGCAAGGTGGGCCTTTTCACCGCCCAGATGCCCGTGTACGGCAACGTGAACGCCAAGACCAACGAGGGCACCCGCCAGGGCTGGCTGTACCTGAACGTGCCCCTGAAGCTGCAGGCGGACACCGCCACCGTGACCGGAAGCCAGAGCAACTACGACACCACGTCCATCGTGGGCCGCGCACTGAGCACCGACGAGAGCGTGATCTCCGACAAGTGCGAGGACTGCGCCGGCGGCACCCTGAGCTGGTACGTGTATGTGCCCGACAGCGGCGCTGAGGTGGTGACGGGCCTTGTGACCGCCATCGGCGGTGTGATCAACGTGCCGGTCAGCGGCACGGTGCAGGTGAAGCCCCAGGCGGTGCTGGAGAACGGCCAGCTGGCGGTGCTGGATCCTGCCAAGTGCGCCTACAGCCTGACCGACGCACCCAGCGGCACCACCGTAAGCGCCGCAGGTCTGATCTCCGCAGGGGCCACCGCTGGTGACTGCGACATGAAGGTGACCTTCGTGTACGAGGGGACCACCTTCACTGACCAGTGCGCCGTGAGCGTGAAGGAAGCCTGACAAAAGCGAAAATCCCCTCCCCTGCCGCAAGGCGGGGGAGGGGGACAGACGCGAGTGCGCCGGGGTAAGGCGGCGCATTGGCGTATGTGAGAGAGGGGAGGCGCGGGAAATGGCGAAGCTGGTGGGACAGTTCAGCGGGTTCGGGCAGGACATCGCCGCACTGGAAAAGCAGGTGAAGGACGCCTTTCGCGCGTCGCGCCCGGCGCTGGCGGAGGAGATGCGGCAGTGCCTGCGGGAGCACGTGGTAGAGGACGTATACGACAAGCTGGAGCCGGAGGAGTATGTGCGGCGGCGCGGCACAAAGGGCTTGGCAGACATGAACGCCAGCGCCACGGTGTACTCCGATGAACGGGACGGCGGCATGAACCTGACGCTGCTGTACCACCCCAGCGGCGCCACGGACGGCAACGGAGAGCCCATAGACCCTCATGTGGACGGGGACGACCTGGTGAACCGGATCGAGAAAAACGACCCGGCCTACAACTGGGGCAGACGGCCAAAGAACAGACCGTTTTTCCGCAACTTCGTGGAGGAGATGCTGGGCGGCAGGGCCGAGGAAACGTTGGTGCGGGCCATGAACGGCGCGGACGCCGCGCTGGGGCTGGCGGAAGATACCGGGATGATACGGGAAGAGGACGATTGGAGGTAGCGTATGGCGATTTTCAAAGTAACGGCTGTACCTGATTTTTCGCAGCTCAAGGGCGAGATAGCGAAGCTGCAGAGCAGCCCGGTGACTTTGGGCGTGGATACGCAGAACGCCAATGTACAGATAAACGCCACGCGGCAGAGCTTGCAGAAGCTGACGGAGACCTTCAGCCCGGAGGGCGAGCTGCGGCGGTCCGTGGCGGACTACAGCAGCAAGATCGGCGAAGTGGTGCAGGTGTCCAAGTCGCTGAATATGCAAAGCGGCGAGATGGAGGTCACCAGCAAGAAGGTGACGCAGAACTTCAACGCGCAGGCCAAGGCGGCGGAGAAGGCGGCGGCGCAGGTGCGGGCGGCCAACGATGCTTACCGCGCCTATGCGGCGCAGCAGAGCAGCACCTACGCGCCCACGGCGATGCAGAGCCGCATTGAGGACCTGACCGGCGTAAGCGGGCTAAGCGGCAAGAGCGCCAAGGAGAGCGCAGCGGTATTCGAAAAGGCATATCTGGACGCCAGCGGGAAGGTGCAGCAGAGCACGGCCAAGGCGGCGAAGTCGGTCAAGAGCGTGGGGACGGCGGCCAAGGAGACCAGCGGCTTCGCTGACCTGATGGGCGACAGCTTTGTGCGGGTAGCCGGGAAGATGGCACTGTGGCAGGTGATGGGCAATGCCATCGCCGGGCTGAAGCGCAGCTTCACGGAAGCGCTGGAGACCATGAAGGACGTGGATGACGAGATGGTGACCATACGCAAGGTCACCGGGGCGACCACGGCGGAACTGAACAAGATCGAGAAGCAGGCATACGAGACTGCCAGCGCCTACGGCGTGGCGGCGGACGAGTACCTGAACAGCGTGGCGAACTTCAGCCGCGCAGGCTACGGCGAGCAGGCGTCCGCGCTGGCGGAGCTGGCCACCAAGACGCAGATCGTGGGCGACACGGACGCGGAGACCGCGCAGCAATTTCTGCTGTCCGTAGACGCGGCGTACAAGTACCAGGGCAGCATCGAGCAGCTGACAAAGGTGCTGGACGGGGCCAATGAGATCGACAACCGGTACGCCACGAGCATTGAGAAGATCGCCGAGGGACTGGGCAAGGTGGCCCCCATCGCATCCCAGGCCCATGTGGGCGTGGACGAGCTGACGGCGGCCATCGGCACCATCACGGCGGTGACGCAGCGGTCGGGGACAGAAGCCTCCACCGCGCTGCGGGCGCTGTTTCTGAACATCATCGGGGACACAAAAACCGAGATAGACGAGGGCGTGACGTGGACCACCGGTGAGATCGCCGGGCTGCGGGACGTTATCAGGATCTACGCCAAGGATGCCTATGACGCGGCGCAGGCCACAGGCAGCGTGATAAACCCCATGAAGGCCATCGCGGGCCTTGCCCAGAGCATGAAGGACGGGCTGCTGACGGAGCAGAAGCTCATGGAGATGGTCAGCGACATCGGCGGAAAGCTGCGGACGAGCCAGCTGCTGGCGCTGATACAGAACTGGGATATGTACGAGTCCATGCTGAGCGACTACGCCGGCGCGGTGGGCAGCGCGGACAAGGAAGTGGAAAACGCGCTGGACAGCTGGACCCGCAAGACCGAAATACTGCACAACAAGTGGACGGAGTTCATCAGCAACCTGGTGGAGACCGACACCATCAAGGGTGCGCTGGACGGCGTGATCGGGCTGGTGGAACTGCTGGATAGCGAAGGGGGACGCCTGGTCGTAACGGTCGGTGCGCTAACCGCCGCGATACTCCTGCTTGGGCAGGCAAAGAAAGCGCTGGCGGCATCGGAAGCGATCAAAGACATCAAGGCCGCAAGCAGCGCGATAAAAACGCTCACACAGGAAGTTATCGCATACGCAATAGCGAAAAAGGCCGCCGCTGCGGGCGATGGCGAAATGGCCTTGCAAGCGGCGGAACTGAAGCAAACTCTTACCGCTTCACTGGGAAAGCTCAAAGGGTTCGGAATCGGCGCGGCCATATTCGCGGCGCTGGCCGTGGCGATCAGCCTGAGTACGGAGAAGGCAAGAGCCTATGAAAAGGCGCTGGAGGACGTGGAAACAGCGCAGAGCGCCCTGAGCGATACGGAAAGCGAATACGACTCCCTTATCAACAAGACGGAGGAGCTTACCGCGGCAGAGGAAAAGCGGCTGGAAGTGCTGCAAGCCGTGCGGGAGGAGCAGGAAAAAGCGGTACGGGACGCGGAATCGGATGCGTGGGACGCATGGAACGACCTGCACGGCACCGGTGCGGAGGTGTACGTAGGCGGCGGCGACAGCGTGGGCAACGGCATGAGCGTGACGCCCATACAGATGGTGCAGGCGGACGTGGAATCGCTGGCGCGGTACAAGGCGTCGCTGAAGCTGGTGCAGGACCAGCTGGAGGCGGGCATCAAGACGCAGGAGGAATATTACTACTCCCTGACGAAGCTACAGGAGGGCCGCGAGGAGGAAGTGGAAACGATACGCAAGGCCATCAACTACGGCTTTGCGGTGTCGGAGGAGCAGCGGCAGCTGGTGGCGGCCTACGACAAGGTGCAGGAGATCCTGGGCGTGACGCAAAAGGCCACGCAGGACTACGTAAACGGCCTGATCGACGAGGCGCGGCAGGCGGGGTACACGGGCAAGGCGCTGTATGACCTGGTGGCGGCGCAGATCACGGCCAGCGACACGAAGCTGGACTTCAGCCAGCAGATCAGTGCGCTGCGGACGCTGGCGGCCACCATAGGGTACACCACGGAGGCATACGGCAACCTGCTGAACGCGGGAAGGATATACCAGCAGGCGCTGGTGCTGTGGAAGAACGGGAAATATTCCAGCTTTGAGGAAGCGCGGTCGGCACTGACCAGCAGCGCGTGGAACAAGCTGACGGGCACTGCGCCCAGCGGCGGATGGGGCGGAAGCTCCGGAAGTTCTGGAAGCTCCGGCAGCTACAGCAGCGGGAGTTCTTCCGGCAGCAGTGCGGCGAAAGACGCGGCGCAGGAGCAGATCGAGGCGCTGGAAAAGCAGCGGGACGCGGAGCTGGCGGCCATAGACGCGCAGATCGAGGCGCTGAAAAAGCAGAACGAGGAGCTGGAGCAGGCCGAGAAGCTGGAGGAGCTGCGGCTGGAGGTCATGCGGAAGCAGGACGCGCTGCTGAACGCCCGGAACGAGCGCACGGTGCGGATGTACAACGCCGAGTCCGGACAGTGGGAGTGGATCGCAGACCCGGAAAAGGTGAAGCAGGCCGAGGAGGACCTGGCGGACGCGAAGAAGGACCTGAGGGACTATGAACGGGAGATGGAGCTGGACCTCCAGATCGAGGAGCTGGAGGCGAGAAAAGAAGCCATCGAGGCGGCGTACCAGCTGAAGATCGACGCGCTGGAGGAGTACATCAACGCGCTGAGCGACACGATCGAGCAGGAAAAAATACTGCTGGAGGATGAAGTAGCAGCCAATGCGGATGCTGCGGCAAAAATCGCAGCAGCGCGGGCGGCGGCGCTGGAGGCAGCCCGGCGGGCCAATATTGAAGGTATTGCCGCGGCCAATGAGGCGGCGGTTGGGAGCCTGCCGGCAGGAACCATCGCTGGAAAGGCTGGAGCCATTACCGGAATGATTGCTGGAGCCATTGCTGAATCGGCTGCGAGCAAAGCGACCGGCAAAAAGACCAACAAAAGCAAGGCTACCGTAGATCGACCGGGGAAATCCACGTCGAAGTCCACGTGGACCACCTCCAGAGCCGGACGGAAGTACGACAGCGGCGGTGTGCTACGAGGGCTGGGCGGCATAAAGGCCACGGTGGACGACGAGATGGTGCTGCCGCCCGACGTGACGGCGAAGATGCTGAAGCCCACGGCCACGGCGGCGTTCCGCGCCAGAGTGAACGAGCTGGGCGGACTGTACGGCGAGACACCGGTGCGCCGCGATGTGGCGGGAAACAGCGACAACCGCAGCTACAGCGACCACAGCGGCCCCACCTACAACGTGAAGGGCATTACGCTGACGGAGCAGCAGGCGGAGCACCTGACGGTGGCGCAGCTGTGCCGGATGGCGCACAACGTGAAGCCCTACGGAGGATAAGGACATGGACGAGAACGCAAAGACGCTGGCAACGCTGGCCAAGAGGCTGTGGGACAACTTCTATGTGCGGCGGGTGCGGGAGACACAGACGGACATGGTGCGGCAGTACCGGGCGCAGGTGACCACCGCGGCGGCGGGCGGCAGGATCGGCGTGAAGCGCCCCTTTGACGAAACGGAGAGCTTTCTGCCCTACGTGAGCACGATGGCGGCGGCCCCGGTGGGGGCGCAGGTGGTGGTGCTGGTATTCGGCGAGGGGAAGAACGCGGGGAACCACATGGTTTTCATGTACGCAGACGGACGGAATATGTGAGAAAGGACGGCTGATTATGGCGAAAAAGACGCGGCACATCCTTGTGATGAAAAGCGGCAGGGAGATACCCATTACGGGCATCACGGGGCGGTACTACATCACCCGTGAGAGCCAGTACCGCAAGGGGAACCCGGACATACGGAAGATCAGGGCGGCCACGGACGAGGAGTGCGACGCGCTGACGGCGGCGGAGGACAGGAAGAAACGCAAGCGCAGCTGAACGGAGGGTACGTGCCATGACGGAGCAGGAAAAATATCTGGCGTACCTGAAGGCGCTGAAGGGGCGGTTTCAAAAGCTGTGCAGGCTGCGGTTTCTGAACCCGGACGGGAGCACGGCGTTCTTCGTGGACAACAACCCGAAAAACGCTTACAGCGGTGCGTTTATCGCGGACGGAGCGCTGACGGTGAATTTGCAGAACGGCGTAAGGCGCACGGCCAGCGTGACGCTGGGGAACGTGGACGGCGCCTTTGACTACAACGTGAACCACCTGTGGTTCGGGCAGGAGATCGCGCTGGACGAGGGACTGGTGCTGCCGAACGGCGAGGACTACTACATACAGCAGGGCGTTTTCCTGATACAGAGTCCGCAGGAAACGGTGGAGCCGGGACGGCGGCTGATGCAGTACGAGCTGGTGGACAAGTGGGCCAACCTGGACGGGACGCTGTGGGGCAAGCTGGACGGCACCTACAAGGGGCAGCTGAATGTGAACATCTTTCAGCAGATCAACGACCTGCTGCAGGACGACAAGGGCAACGGGCGGAAGGTGGACCCCATCCCCCCGGTGTACACGGAGTATTACAACGGCAAGAAACAGAAGCTGACGGACGGCACGGAGGTGAACCTGGTGGACGCGCCGTACACGCTGGAGGTGGATCCGGGAAGCGGCACCTACGCCGAGGTGATACTAAGCTTTGCGGAGATGCTGAACGCCTGGATAGGCTACGACGCCACGGGACGGCTGCGGATAGACCCCAGTCAGGACGACCTTTTGGACAGCGAAAAGCCCATCAGCTACGCCTTCTCGATGGGGGAGGCGACGCTGCTGGGCATGACGTACACGGTGGAGAACACCGAGGTATACAACGACTACATCGTGCTGGGGGCGGCGCTGGAGGACAACAGCCAGCCGGGAGCGCGGGCTACCAACAACGACCCCATGAGCGACACCAACGTGCAGCTGATCGGCCGCAAGACGGTGTGGACGGAGGAGGATGGCTACGCCACGGAGACCATGTGCCGGGACAGGGCGGAGTGGGAACTGAAGCGGTCCACAGTGCTGCAGAAGAGCGTGGACATCAGCTGCGGGCAGATCTTCCATATCAAGGAGAACGAACTTGTGACGCTGGCGAGGACCGACAAGGCCGGAAGCCCCACGGAGCGACACCTCATCACAGGCTTTTCACGCCCGCTGACGGGGGACGGGCAGATGACCATATCCGCCACCAGCGTGGCGGACTTCCCGGTGGCGACGGTGACGGTGTGGCCGCTGAAAACGGAGACAGAGACATAAACGGAAGGAGGGAAGGACGATATGGCGCTTTTTATGCCGACGAATATCACGCCCTCCACGCTGGGAGCGCTGGGCAACGGGACGGTGGACGCGGGAAACGACCTGACCGTGAGCTGGCAGGTGGACGGACAGAACGCCATGACGGCGTTTGAGATAAAAATCCTGGACAACACGACGGAGAGCGCACAGCTGTACGACAGCGGGAAGCGGACGGACGGATGCCCCTTCTACGGGCGGAACGCCAGGGGCGACGTGGTGTTTTTCAGCTACACGATCACGGCGGCGGCGCTGGCGGCGGCGGGCATCACCAACGGGAACAGCTACAAGCTGCTCATTACCCAGTGGTGGACGGACGAGGACAGCGTGACGCAGCAGAGCGCATCGGTATTCGTGTGCAGGGACGCACCGGTGCTGACCATCAACGACTTCACAAGGCCGGTGGCGGCGAAGGAGATGACGTGGACGGCCAGCTATTCGCAGGCGCAGGGCGACCCTATCATCTGGGCGCGGTGGCAGTTGGCACCGGCGGCGGACACGGAGGACGTGCTGTACGACACGGGCAACGTGGCCACGGCGCTGCTGCAGTTCCACTATGACGGACTATTCACCGGGCAGGAATACGCCGTGCGGTGCCGGGTGGAGACAAGCAACGGCGTGGTGGCGGACACGGGCTGGGTGCAGTTCGCGGTGCAATACAGCGCCAGCAGCTACACCGGCGCGGTGGTGACGTGCGTAAAGCGGAAGCAAAGCGGGGTGCTGGTGTCGTGGCCGGGCGCCTACGACATACCGGGTACAGCGGCGGGTGAATACACCATACGGAACGGGGAGCTGAACCTTCCTGCCGGGTCCACGGTGACGTGGGACACGGTGACGGGCGAGGCGATGGCGCTGACGCCGCCTGTGAGTGCGGTGTGGCAGGGAACCATAAAGACTCTGCCGGGGACGCTATTCACCCTGCGGGGCGAGAACGGAGAGAGCATCGCCGTGACGGCGGCGGCGGACGGCATCACGGTGACGCAGGGCGGCACGGCGGCAGGCAAGGTAAGCGGCGCGTTTGCCCCGGAGGACGAGGTGACGGTGGCGCTGACCGGCGGAAAGCTGTACGTGCGGCGGCGGTACGAGAGGGGGCTATTCCCGGCGCTGGCGCTGCTGCCGTCGGTGGCGCTGTTTCCAAGGGCGAGCCAGTTCTCGCTGGTGAAGTACACGGCAGAGGCACCCCTGACGGACATGACGGTGACGGCGGTGGAGCTGGCCGGGGCGCAGGTGTGCGACTACCTGTGGATAGAAAGCGGTGCGCTGACGGACACGGTGGTGACGGCGCTGATGAGCGCGGCAGGGTATGCGCCGGAGTTCGGCGACAGGACGCTGTTTCTGGCGGACTTCGCCACGGACCTGCGGGGCGGGAACATCGTGGCGGAGGAGCCGCTGACGGGCTGGGCCATATACCGCAGGGAGGAGGGCGCGGCGGCGCTGGTACACGTGGCGGACGTGGGGTACGCAGAGCGCAGCGTGATCGACTGCGCGGCGGCGTCCCAGGGGACGTACACCTACTACGTTTTCGGCGTGGGGGAGACATCCTTCGTGACCACGGCGCTGCCCAGCCAGCCGGTGACGGTGTGCCTGTGGGACTGGACGATACTGTCCTGCGCGGAAGCGAGCGAGGGCGTGTACCGGGTGGAGGAGCTATTCCGCTTCTCGCTGAACGTGGAAAGCGGGACGGTGAGCAACAACAACCGCCCGACGCTGCTGGACAACTTCACGCGGTACCCCACGGTGCAGATGGCGCCGCAGCTGTACCAAAGCGGCGAGTTAAGCGGCTACATCGGCGAGGTGGGCGCCAACGCGGAGTACAGCGACACGCTGGCGAAGCGGGACGCGCTGTTTGCCCTGGCGCTGACGCAGAACACCCTATTCCTGAAAAACCGGAAGGGCGAGGTGATGCAGGTATTCGTGAACGCAGAGATCACCTGCGAGACACAGGACAACACGCGGCAGCAGGCGCTGATATGCGCGGTGCCGTGGGCGGAGACTGGGAGCGCGGAGGGCGCACAGATACTGATACGGCAGGGCGACGCCCTGTGGCAGGCATCATAAACACAAGACGAAAGGAGCGAGGGACGATATGGCAGGTTACACGAACCCCGGATGGAACAACGACGCGCCGCCTGCACTGAACGCGGAGAACCTGAACGCGCTGTGCAACGAGGTGGAGGAGCTGAGCGAAGGGTTCCCGGACAAGCAGGACATCACGGACAAGCTATCGCTGACGCTGGCGGCGGCAAGCTGGACGGGGAGCGAAAGCCCCTACACCCAAGCCGTGACCATCTCCGGCGGCACGGCCACCAGTCAGGCGGACATTCAGGCGGACGCAACGGCGATACAGCAGATGCTGGACGATGGCACCAACGCCATCTACATCGCCAACAACAACGGAACATTCACCGCCTACGCTGTGGGCGAAAAACCCACCGCTGACCTGAGTATTCAGGCGACGGTGTACGACGTGAAGGAGGTTAGTTAACGATGGTGATTATCGGTAGGTCAATAATTGCGGGGGGGGGGGTACTGGTAAAGGGTTAGAATTCACGTTTACGGGTGACTACACGGAGCGTGAGGACGGCGTTGTGGAGCTGCGAAGTTCCGGGGCGCTAAATCTTCCAAAGCCACAAGCAATCGACATTTTCGCTGTCGGCGGCGGTGGTAAGGGCGGCGTTTTCAACACGGGCACGGTGGCCAACGGGTATGCCGGAGGCGGTGGAGGCAGAACAGCGCTTCTTCTCAATCAAACATTGGTGGGAACGTTTGAAATCGTCATAGGCCAGGGAGCCACATCCAATTCAACACCATCCTCTACGACAAAAGGCGGGTCTACGTCTTTCGGTTCCATTCTTACTGCCGAAGGAGGGAACAGCGCTGTAAAAGACGCAAGTCAAGGCCCCGGCTATGAAACAACCGGTGCAGACGGCGGCTCCGGATCGGGAGGCGGCACTGACACTCTTAGCGACGCCTCTTACGGAAAAGGCGGAAGCGATGGGGGCAATGGTTCTCGCGGGCATTGGGGTATTTCCTATGTAAATGGCGGCAATGGACAAGGTACGACCACAAGGGAATTTGGCGAAGGTACCGGGAAATTGTATGCCGGCGGCGGCGCAGGCGGCTACTACTTCAATAGCCAAACCGAGTTGCCCAACGCGATACCTGGCGGAGATGGCGGCGGCGGGGCTGGCGCAGTGGTGAACGTGAACCCCAATACGTTCAGAAGCCCCGTCGCCGGTGAAGCCAATACCGGTGGCGGCGGTGGCGGCGGGGCCGGAAACGCGAACTATCGGTTAGTCGAGGGTGCCGCCGGTGGTTCTGGCATTGTCTGCATAAGACTACACAAAGAATAGACGGCCTCCTTCCCGGAGGTCGGGAAACGGAGGTTTATATGGCGAGTATATGTGGTTCCCCTGTTTGTGCTGGGGGTAAGCCACGGTGGAAGTTTACCTATTCGGGCGATTATGTCATTCGTGAGGATGGCGTAGTGGAACTGCTGACCAGTGGAACCATTGTGTTCCTTGAGCCGAAGGTCATTGACGTGTTTATGGTTGGTGGTGGTTCAAGCGGAGCCTATCAAATATCAAATTCCGCCAATGCGTACACCGGAGGTAGTGGCGGGTATACACGCACAATTAAACGGGTAGCAGTGAACAAGAACACACCAATCCCTGCCAATATCGGCACTGGTGGCTTAAATGGTGCTAACGGTGGCGATACAAGTTTTAACTCCATTGTCGTAAAAGGTGGCGTAGCACCAACGGAAAAAAGCTCCGGTACAGGTGGCTCAGGCGGCGGAGCTGGTGGCTGGTTGAGTAGGGGCGGCGGTGGCGCTGGTGGAACTGATGGCTCAGGAGGACTGAAGGGTGATACGAGTGGCGGCCACGAAGCAGGAACTGGTCAAGGTTTCACTACAAGAGAATTTGGCGAAGCAACCGGCAAACTGTATTCTGGCGGTGGCGGTGGCGCTACTTATATTGCCAGCGCATCTCCCAAGCGTGGGGGTGCTGGTGGCGACGGTGGCGGCGGCAGAGGTGCCGGGTGCGGCGAAAGGGGAGATTACAGTATCGCCGGTACCGCGGGCGTAGCCAACACCGGTGGCGGGGGTGGTGCTGGCGGGCGATCAACCAATCAAATTTCTTGGGTGTCAGCTGGTGCTGGTGGTTCCGGTATCGTGTGTTTCCGTGACGCGCAGGAGTTGCCGGAGTTGGCTGGGACGTGGGTGCTGAATGAGAGGTTGTATGCGTCCCCGACTGGTGAAAGTATAAACGAAACCGTCAATTACACTGCTGTCACTCCAAGCGGAAACTTTAACGGCGTGAAAGTAAGTGTTGGCTATTCGTCTACATCCACGGCGGGGTTCTATCTGAACCAGTCCACCACATTCGCACTTTATCAGTTCAGCAATAACAGGTGGTCCGATAGCACAAGAGCAATTTCTCAAATTACTTTCCCCACCGGCGCAACCGCTTCCGACGAGTTCCGCGCATGGCTGGCGAGTAACGCGACAAAACAGGCGTAGGAGGTGCTGGTATGGCTATTACAGGTAAACCCATCGCAATGGGCATCGGCGGGGGCACGGTGTACCTCCCGGTGAGCTATACGGCAAGACACAGCATGAGGGACGACGGGAGCGTGGTGCTGCTGGAAAGCGGACAGGTGACCTTTGAGAAGCCCACGGCGGCGACAGTGACCACAGAGGACGGCAAGAGTGCCACGGCGGTGCTGGAGGGCACCTACAACGTGGCGATAGGCAGTGAGGGCGGCACGACCTCTTTCGGCGACATCGTAAGCGGAGAGGGGACAGTGACGCTGACAAAAGGAGCGTGATTAAGTGAGATACGCATTAGTGGAAAACGGCACAGTGACCAACATCATCGAAATGGACAAGCGGAACGAGCAGTTCTTCCCCTCGGCTGTGTACACCGGTGACAGGCCGGTGGGCATGGGCGACACGTACACGGAGGGCAAGTTCTACCGTGACGGCGTGGAGGTGCTGACGGCACTGGAGGAAGCCAACAACGAGATAGACAGCCTGACGCAGCAGTTGGGCGAGGCTGTGGAAACCATCTATCAGGCGGATATGGAGGTTATCGGATGAGCATGATTATCGGTAGAGCGTTAATTGCTGGGGGGGGGGTACTGTTGACCGCTTAGATTTTACCTACACGGGGGACTACAACGAGCGCCTTGAGGACGGCGTGGTGGAATTTCTGACTACTGGTGTGCTGAAGTTCAAGAAGGAAGCGGCCATCGATGCTTTCCTTGTTGGAGGCGGTTCCGGTGGATGTCCCGGTTGGTATCGTAATTCCTCCAATTATGGAGGCGGCGGCGGCGGAGGCGGTGGGAAAACGACGACGCTGTTAAATATCGTGCCAAGGTCAAATACTGAATACCAAATCATTATAGGAGCCGGGGGCTCGGCTGGAACATATAGTGCTGTCAACTCTACAGTAACAGCACCCACAGATGGCGGTGATACTACCGCCTTTGGCACGACTGCCGAGGGAGGCAGAGTGCCGACTGTAATTACGCCTGGAGCATCACTTACTGCAGGATACTGGGGATATTTAATCTGTGGTGGTAGCGGTGGTTCTGGCGGCGGACAGAGTGTGGGGCGCGGTATAACGTCACCCTTTAATGTCGCCGGGGCAGGAGGAAGTGACGGAAGTGATGGTGGTGCATCAAATCCACAGCCCAGCACATCTACTTATCCCATAGGCACTGGTCAAGGCACCACGACGCGGGAGTTCGGCGAAGCAACCGGGAAACTCTATTCTGGCGGTGGCGGCGCAGGAAACATTCTTGGTAGCCCGACAGCCGGTGGTGCTGGCGGAGGCGGTAATGGCGGTGGCACTGCCGCAAATATGAACGGTGTTGCCAACACCGGAGGCGGTGGCGGAGGCCAAAATGAATCCGGCGGTAGCACGGCTGGCGCGGGCGGCTCCGGCATCGTGTGCATTCGGCTGCACAAGGAAAACTAACAAACTGAAAGGAGAACGACAATGTACAACATCATGACGAAGCTCATCAACAAGCGGTTCTACAAGACCCGTGAGGAGGCACAGCAGAAGTGCGACGTGTTTTACGCCGTGGGGCGCATCACGGACGAGCAGTACACGGACCTGTGCAGCCTGATCGAGAGCGTGTACGGGGAAACTGAAGCGGTGTAAGAACCGCGGAATAAAGCAATAACCGCGGCGATGGGGCCGTGGGGAAAGCCAAATGGGGCTGCGCCGGTGGAGAACACCGGCTGCGGCCCCATTTTGTTTTGCACAAAACGGACAGGCGCATTGACGCCGGAAAGGACGGAACAGTATGGATTTTGCATCTTTGGGTATTGCGAGCGTGGCGGCGATCACCGTCGTGTGCTATCTCATCGGCATGGGTGTTAAGGCCAGCGGGCTGAACGACAAGTGGATCCCGGTCATCATGGGCGTGTGCGGCCTGGTGCTGGGCGTGGCGGGTATGTTTATCATCCCCGACTACCCGGCGCAGGACTACATCACCAGCGCGGCTGTGGGCATCGTCAGCGGCCTGGCGGCGACCGGCGTTAATCAGATCACGAAGCAGCTGAAGGACGAGCCGGAGGAGGCCGTATGAGCAGCGCCAGCAAGGCCATACAGATAGCGCGGGCGGAGCTGGGCTATCTGGAAAAGGCTTCCAACGCGCAGCTGGACAGCAAGACCGCCAACGCCGGGGACAAGAACTACACGAAGTACGCACGGGACATCGACGCCATCCCCCATTTCTACAACGGGGCGAAGCAGGGGTACCCGTGGTGTACCACCTTCGTGGCGTGGGTGAACGTGCAGGCGTTCGGCGTGGCGGAGGCGAAGCGGCTGCAAAATTTGCCGGACGACAGTCTGGGCGCGGGCGTGTACTACCTGAAGCGGTATTTCAAGGCGGCAGGACAGCTGGGCAGCACCCCCAAGGTGGGCGCACAGGTATTCTTCGGCGACGATCACACGGGCATCGTGACGGAGATCGTGGGCAAGGGCTTCCGCACCATCGAGGGCAACACCAGCCCGCAAAGCGGCGTGGTGAGCAATGGCGGCGGCGTGTACGAGAAGGAGTATGCCAGCGTGAAGTCCACGTACACCTTCGGCTATCCGGATTACACGGAGAGCGACGAGGACGATACCAAGCCGCTGGTGGAGAAGCCGAAGATCTATCTGTCCCCGGCGTACCATCAGGCCAACGAGTGCTGCTACAAGCGCCCGGACGGCCAGCAGTGCTACGAAACGCTGGAGAACAACGAGTATCTGGACATTCTGCAGCCCATGCTGGAGCGCTGCGGCTTTGACCTGATGCGCGGCCCCCGGCGGACGCCCATGAGCGACGAATACGGCCCGGACTATATGTACCGCGCCATCAAGGAGAGCAACGAGTGGGGCGCAAAGGTGCATTATGTGTCCCACACCAACGGAAGCACCACCGGCCCCACCGGAAAGGGCACGGCAAAGGGGTTCCTGGCGATGTACCATCCCAGCAGCGCCAACGGGAAGAAACTGGCGGAGCTGATGGTGAAGTACCGGAAGGAGATATACCCCTACGGCTGCCGGACCACGACGCGGAGCGACCTGCACGAGCTGGACGACACCAACGCCTACGCCGTGTACATGGAGCACGTGTACCACGACAATCCGGAGGACGCGGCGTGGTTCCACGAGCACATGACGGAATGCGCCGTGGCGGACTGCAAGGCGCTGTGTACCTTCTGCGGACTGGAATACGTGGAGCCGGAGCAGCCTGCGGAGCCGGAACAGCCGGATGAGCCGGAAGAGCCCGCCGTGACCGAAACGTACACCGTGAAGGTGACGCGGAGCGCAGACGGGAAAAGCGGCACGTGGGAGATCGTGAAGTGACCGGGGAGCGCAGAAGCCGATAGGCTGAATCGACCGGAGAAATAAGAATAAGCCCCCTGCGGCGCACAGCGCGTCACAGGGGGCTTTCTATTTTGATGGGAGAGTAGTTGACGGGGCAAAAAAAGAAGCGCCGCAGAGGGCGCTTATGGGCGAAATAAAAAGGTGCCTCCCGCCGGGAGTGAAAGGGGGTAACACTCGGCGGCGGGAGGACTTAAAAGGGGGAGATGTAGCCCCGCGTGTGTTGGCGTGGGGCTGCATCAAATTTACTGTAACACGAAAGGGGAGGCGCGTCAATGAGTTTCGACGATTTTTACACATTCTGCACGGCCATCCTCTCTGAAAGCAGCCCGGCGTTGATGTCCGCCTGACGGTCCCGGGCTTCAAGGACAAGGGCGGCGGAGCGCTTGCCGGTGCGGGAGAGGAGGCGGCCTGAATAGCGCTGGGTGACGTTGGGGTTGGTGTGGCCCAGCTTGGACTGCAATTCCTCCTGCGCCATGCCGGCGTTGAGGTCGATGCGGGCACCCACGTGACGCAGGTCGTGGCTGCGGATGTTGGGAACGCCGGTGACGGCCCGGACGTGGGACTCCACAAGGGTGGAGAGCCACTGGCGGGAACCGCGCTGCCATGTGCCGCCAGCTTCACCGCTGCGGGGGCCAAAGGAGCCCTTGGGCGCGGTATTCCCAAACAGAGGGGCGGTGTCGGGGAGGCCCTTGGGGCGGATGCCGCTGGACAGGTAGATACGGACGGCGGACTGGGCGATGTCGGGGAACTCGATGCGGCGGAATTTGCTGCCCTTGCCGCTTTCGACGGAGAGCTCACCGTCCTCCCAATGGAGGTCGGCGGGGGTGAGGTCCAGGAGCTCGGCGTTGCGGAGCTCGGTGGTCAGGAGCATGATGACGATGGCGTAGTTCCGGGGCCAGGTTTTCGCCTTGGCGTTCGTGGGCTTGTCGTTGCGCCAAAGCTTCATCACCTGCTGGTCGGTGAGGAGCACGTCGTAGGGGCGGCGGGCGGTCTTGCGGGTGTCGGGCGTCAGGCGGCGAGAGACAGGATTGTTGGCGTACCAGCCGCCGCACTCGGGGTCGCTGGCGTAATCAAAAAAGCTGCGGAGCCGGTTGACATAGAGGGCGACGGTGTAGCTGCTGCAGCCGGAGTCTATGAGGTGATCGCGCCACAAAAGGATGGTGGCGTAGGTGGGGTCGGCGTAGTTCTCCTTGGATTCGATAAAGAAGTTCATGAAGTTCTCCAGTGTGGCGGTGTATGCCTCGACGGTGCGGGGAGAAGCGCCGGTGGCGGCGCAGTTTTTGAGGTAGGAGTCGGTGGCTTCCATAAGGGTGCGCTCCGACCTGCTGGTTTTCGGCAAAAGGAACCCTCCTTTCTTCAAAATGTATAATTATGCGTTCCAGTTCTTTTTGCAGAACTGCTGCTTGAGAACGAGCTCAACGCCGCCCTCCCAGACGTGGCAAGTCTCGATGATGAAATCGCCGTAGGCCATCATCTCAAGGCCGTTTTTGGGGTTGAACGGTACGCCGCAAGAGCCGAAGGTGAGTTCGATGTTGGGTTTGATGCCGTCGCCAAGCTCCAGCATGGCACACGCTTCAAGGACTGTCATGATATATGTACCTCCCTTTCTCAACCGGCGATGGCACGACTGGTAGCCAGCCGCACGATCTCATTACGCAGGATTGTTTCAAACATGGCGCGGAGCTTCTTGTCTGCAGCGATGATGGACAGCTTGGACACGTTCTTGCACTCCGTCTTAGTCGCTCCGGCGGCGAACATACGGTTTCTCATGCGGGTCTGGCGGCACTGGAGGTCTACGCCCGCCGTGCGCTCCAGCTCGGCATAGAGCTTGGCGTGGAACTGCTGGTAGTTCAATCCGAACTGCTCCACGGCGCGGCGGATGTGGTTGGTCATGCGCTCCTGCCATGTGTCAGCCTCGGTGAGAGGGGCGGAGGTAAAGGCGGTGATGGCATCGAACTTGCGGTTGGTTTCGTCCAGCCGCTTCTCGTTGGCATCTGCGCGGCCCTTCAGTTCCCTGATCTCGCGTTCGTTGTCCAAATTGATCTGGGCTTGCAGGGAGAACATCTCGTTGGGGGTCATGGGCTTGGGGCTGCGGAGTTCCTGCTCCATAGCATTGAAAGCGTTGATGTACTTGATCTTCCATTCCAACGCCTCCTTGCCGGTGAAGCCCATAGCCAAGAGGGTAAAGCCGTCACGGTTCATGAGGTACATGGGGTAAGCCTTGCCCGTCCCCGATGTATAGGTGGTTCTGAAGAACATTTTGGTCAGGGCTGAATTTTCAGCCGTGAGGTTTTCTATACTTTGCAGTACGTTTTTGTGTTCCTTGCCGAAATGCTCCGCGATGTCGCGGCTGCTGGCGGTAGGCTGGCCGTTGCTGATGGTCAACAAATCGTTCATAGTAAATGCTCCTCTCAAATTCATTTGACAGGGAGCAATCTCGTGTAGTAGGATAGATTTACCGCTGGAGTTCGCTCCTGTGGGACAGATACCGTTGTGCTGACGAACTTGCCGGTCTGACAGCACGGCGGTATTTCTATTTCCGCTTCAGACGCCGGTTTCGCTCCTCGATAGCAATACGAACTTCGTCCGATTTTGTGTTTCCCGTAATGCGGCTGTTTTCTTCGAGGATGGAAAGCATTTTTTCATCTGCCCGCATTTTTAGGAACTTGCTTTTAGGATTTTCGGCATCCTTGCGGGGTCTTTTTGGCAGGGACTGCACAAGTTCACCTCGCTTTCTTTGTACCCTACAAATAATATACTATTGTGGGGTACAAATGTCAAGAACTTTTTTCGGATTTTTCCTCCACCGGCTCCACGGTGTCGGGGAGGAGGAGGCGGGCGGCGGATTCGGACTCGGCGGTGATGAGCATGGTGAATACCTCGCCGTCCCGCTTGCGGCGGACGGTGAGGGGGTATTCCCGTTTGACGACGTTGGTGACGAACATATGGGTCAGGACTCCTTTCGCTGCATATCCTCCACGGCGAAGGTGAAGCGGAGCAGCTCCGGGCGTATCTGGCTGGTGGCGAAGTAAACGGCGTCGGAGAAGCTGTGGAGTGAGGAGAGGGCGGTATGTACCTTGCCGGTGGCGGCGAAGGGGGCGCGGAACACCAGGGAAACGGTGGCGTTGCGGCTGTCGGGCTTGGGATCATTGCAGGAAACGGTGGCGTGGCCGCGCAGGGCGAGGGCGACCTCCTTGAGGGAGATGTACTGCTTGAGTTTTTCCGGTCTGATAGACATAGGTATGTCCTCCTTGTAGATTTTTGTCATAGTATAGTCTACCGGCAAAGGCGGATTTTATGCAAGGGATCCGAGAAAATTTTTCGGAATTTAACCGCGGCGGAGAGAGGGGATGAGCCGGGCGATGATGCGGGCGGCCTCGTTGGCCTCTTTGGTGGTGTTGTACCAGTCGAAGGAGAAGCGGATGGTCTCCAGCGCCTCCTGCTCGGTAAGGCCGCTGGCCATGAGGTTGGCGGAGGCGGCGTTGTCGCCGGAGGAGCAGGCGGAGCCGGTGGAGACCATGACGCCGTTTTCGCTGAGGGCGGCGGCGAGGGCAGCCCCGTAGACGCCGGGGAAACGGAG
>ERZ808275.132-NODE-132-length-43601-cov-10.013411_pt1 | contig 43601 bp, 36 predicted proteins | sample MGYA00520894_ERZ808275 | MGnify/ENA primary metagenome ERZ808275 (study PRJEB31516, sample SAMN03275598) | gut metagenome | biome: mammalia-associated habitat; material: feces | host: Papio cynocephalus | place: Kenya | collected 2012-08-03 ... | reverse complement strand
TAGCCGAGGTTTATGTTACCGCTCCAAAGGGTGCTTACGAGAAGCCAGCCAAGGAGCTCAAGACTTTCGGTAAGACTAAGGAGTTGAAACCAGGTGAGAGCCAGACTTTAAAGATGACCCTCGAAAAGCGAGACCTCGCAAGCTTTGATGAGGCTAACAGTCAGTGGAAGGTAGATGCAGGTAACTACATCTTCAAGGTAGGTACCGATGTGGAGAACATCAAGGGCACTGCTACATTGAAGGTTGCTGAATATACTGAGAAGGTAAGCAATGCCTGCCCTGTGAATGTTCAGATGAACTATCTGAGACAGAAATAATCTTTCGATTTTTGCTCTCTTCTGATAATTTCTAGTGTTATACGATATTTGTTATTTCGCTGGAAAGATACTAAAAATATAGTTTCGCGCAAAATGGCGAGCCGCTATTTTGCGCGAAATGGGGTGAAAAATGCGTTTGGCGCAGAATAACAACTACGTTTCTTTACTAAAGGAGCCCCTTGCTGTTCATTTGTTGCTTATGGCTAGGTTTACTTTCGTGTTGCTTGGAATTTTCGGCTTAACTTTAATAAAGAAGCAGAATTGGTGGGGTATTGCTGGCCCTGCAAGAGTATGACAATAAACTGTGATGCTTTTATTAGCTTCTGCATATTCTATTTTTTGAATTTCGAGGTCGCTAGGATAGGAAAACGCAATTATACTATAGTCAGAAAAATTACCGTCAAGTTCTTTGTAGATAGAATGTTCCTTGTTGATCTCATACTTTTGTAGATAATTGTATAGACCTTTCTGGGTGTTGATAACTGTGTCTGGGGGAACGGGATGAGTCCATCTTCCCGTCTCGTAAAGCTGTGTAATTCTGTAATCATCATTGTTGCTGTCACAACTTGTGAGGCAGAATAGGGTGATGATTGCGATAAGTGTGGATAATATTCGTGTCATACGTTATTGTATTTAATACTACTGCAAATATATAATTTATTTCAGAAGAGAACATCTTTATGGATGCCTTTTAAGGATAATTATATATTTGCAGTCTTTGATAATTAGTACAAAGATGAAATTTCTGTTGAAATAGATTGCATATCGCTTCCGTTGCTAGTTTTGATGGTCGCTGTTAGTATAGCGGATTTACCTGTTTGTTTAGCTTTGACTAATACTGAATTATAACCATTTTGCGAAATGGAGAAGTTTACATTGTCAGAAATACTCCAATTTATGTATGTTCCTCTAGGAATGTTTGATACGACAAAATTATTCCATGAGGTGTTGGTAAGAACAGTGTTTCCTGTTATTGTATATTGACTGTCACCCATGATTGCTTTTGCAACGGCATTATAGGCATTGACAAGTCCATATCCCACTTCTTGATTCCATGTTCCGTCAGTCTTTGAAGTATTGGCACTATTAGGAAAATATGCTGGGAGTTTTGTGCAGGTTGATTGTATGATGCTTCTAACCTCTTTGCTCGTTAAGGAAGGTTTCCTTTCAAGAATAAGTGCTGCTACTCCTGCAACGAAAGGGGTGGCTGCGGAAGTTCCGTTAAATACTTTGGTATAGTTGTTGTCTTGGTAATCTATGATTTCTGCTTGCATACTAGAACCACTATTGATGCCTCTTGTTCCTGAAATGTCTGTAGTTGAGATTCTGATTCCAGGTGCGACTACGTCAATGCCTTCGCCGTAATTGCTGCCCCACCAATATTCAAATTTGCTGTTTTTGACTTTTCTTTTTCCAAACATATCTATAGCTCCAACACTAACGACATCATCTAATGATGATGGATAACTAATGCTGTTTGTATCGTTGTTTCCTGTAGCGAAGCAAACAATACACCCTTTTCCGTTTCTGCCATTATTAACAGCTTGTTTGATGGCCGAGTCTAAAATGTCGCTTGGAGTACCGCCTCCCCATGAACAGCTTATGATGCCAATACCTTTTTGGCTTGCCCATGCAATACCTCTTGCAAGCACTGATTGGTCAGATTGGCTAATAGGACAACTTATAGATGCTGTGAAGCTAGCGGGAGCAATGCCACATGTTCCAATAGAATTAGCTTGTGCTCCGATGATTCCTGCACAGGCTGTTCCATGAGCTTTTCCTGCTTCGTTGTTGTATTCTGTGTAAACAGTAGAGTACCCAGATGTCTCTGTATTTGTATATGCGTCATAAGCATAGGTATATGGGAGTAAGTCTGGATGAGAATAGTCTATTCCGCAATCAACCACGGCAACAGTGACCCCGAATCCACTAGAAACACTATGTGCTTCATTTGATTTTATGTCTATGCCACTAGTTCCACCGTATTGCCCTATGTTTTCTAATCCCCATTGGTCATTGTAAAATGGATCACTGTGACTAGCTGTTGTTTGAATAGTTCCAACAAACCCTGGCTCGGCACTCTCGAAAAGTCCTGTTTCATAAATTTCGTTTGCGAGTTCGAGAGAGCATTTTTGTTTTTTATTCAAGCATGACACCTTGTACCATAACGGCATATATGATATGTTCTCGCAGATGTCAAGCGACAAATTCTGTGTAACTTCTTGTAGGAGAGTAGTATCTTTTGCCTCTTTCAGTTTGACATAGATATAGGGTGAGTTTGAAAACTCCTTGTTATCTTCCGAAACAAAGCATGGTGTAACATACAGAATATCGTTGTCGTTTGCGGCGTTGTGGAGCTTGGCTACATAATTGTCCTTAGACATACTTTGCAAACTTTGGGTGTTTGCAAATGTTTCTTTTTGTGCTATTGGGGCTATAGTGCTCTCATTCAGTTTGCCCTCAGCTTCTTGCGAACGAAAGACTGTGACTCCTGAGGTGTAAGTCTTTATGCAAGTGATAATGTCATCGGTGGAATGACCATTTACTCTTGCTGCATAATAGGCAGTAGGATTGACTTTGAGATACTGTTTCTCTCCTTGGTAGTAATAGTACAAAGAAGAGCTACTGTTGTCTAAAGTTGCGGTAGATAACAAAGATGATGTACTAGGAGCAATCATCTCTATTTCATCTGTGCATGCGCCCGTCAAAATACAGGTTGCACAAATAAAGAAGGTTTTTAGAATGTTAGATTTCATAATCAGTTATTTTGTTAATACTATTGATTCAGATAACCTATCAAGGCAATGTCGCCATAGCTGATTTGGATAGCTATAGCTGATTGTGGCTTTTCGATGACGCACTCACTTGCAGAGATAGTTTCCTCATAGAGAACATTTCCAAACTCATCTAGAAATGAGATATGGTCTCCCACAATTACATTCTGTAAATACACGAACTTCTCATCATAAAACACTTGTAATTGTTTTTTGATTGGTGTCTTGTGACGATGATTGTAACCATCAGGATAAGAACAAGCTGCGGCAGGAATAAGATTTAGCTTCTCCTTCTGCTTAGCTCCAACGCTTAGTGCCATTACGCACATTAGAATAATAAAACTTGTTTTTTTTCATATGCAGAAATATATTAAGTGTTGGTGCAAAAATATGAAAAAAACGAGAAATATAAGAGAAAAAGCTGTTCACAAAAACTTCACTTTTTGTAAACAGCATATATTCAAGTGCTTACAATTATGTTTCATTTATATGTGTGAAATATTTCACATCAGATTGAACGGATAAACGAGTCCAACTCTTCTGCTTTTCCTTCTCGTTTAAACATTTTTTTGAACAAACGTTTTCGTGCCATAGTCAGTGCTGAAGGTTCTCTGTGAACAATTGTAGAAATACAGGACAAAGGTAGTTCTAACTTCAGTAATACACATATTTGATATTCCAAATCAGATAACTTGCATATACGATAAAGTTTAAGTTTAAAATCTTCAAAATGCTCATTGATAACTTGATCCAATTCTGTCCAATCTGCTTGAATAATATTTTGGTTTTCTTTTATTTTTGAAAGAAACGTAGAGTATATCTTAGTTTCTTTCATTCGTGCCAAAGCATCTTTATTCAAAGAAATTTGCGAAGCACTTTTGTCCAAAAGGTGCTGTAGTTCTTCCAACTGTCTTTTCTGTTCTTCCTTAGCTTTCTTGTTGTTTATATAATATACATAGAAGATGCCCAAGACAAGACACACACACAATCCCAATATAGCCAACAACAATTTATGTCGTTCATTTATGCTTTTCAATCTAGCGTTATCTCGTTCTCTTTGCGTATAATCATAAAGAGACTGACATTTGGATACAGCCTCAGTTTTAGTGATTTCGTCTACAGAATCACTATAGCTTTCAAAATGATTCCAGTCTTGTAAAACTTCATTGTTTCCATTTCTTCTCAATGCTGTTTCTATTTTGAAACGCCAAGCCGTAAGTTTTGCATAGATATCACCATACTGCTCTATTTTTTTTATATAAAAATTCATGGAGTCAGGCATATTACGCAATTTATAATATTTCATGGCAACGCAATACACACCGCTTCTATCTTCTGGGCTGACATCGCGAAGCATAGGGTGAATATATTTTGCAACAGAATCAGCATTGCAAAAACGAGGTTTTAGATAAATATTCACCAAACTTGACCTAGCATTATTGGCCATTTTTGAATTATTAATTATCAAAGAAAGTCGTAATGCTTGATGGCTATAAAAAAATGCGCTATCCAAATTCTCTGCACTAGAGTAAGAATAGCCTAAATCTCGCAAGTCATAAATCATTCCCTCTGTATCATGTCTAACTGAGTCAACTAAATAAGATTCTTTGAAATGCTCTGCCGCCTGTTTGTAATTTCCTTGATAAAGCATGACATAGCCTATTTGCGCATGTGTGATTCCCCATAACCGCAGGTTGTCCTTTTCGGTAATGCAATCCAATACCTTATGGTAAAAATCTAGTGCTTGTGGCGAATCGTGCAAATCAAAATAGGTGGAGCCTGCTAAGTAATATGCTTCGGGCAATAGCCTTTTTTCCCCATTACTCTCGTAATAAGCAATCAATTGATTCAAGTTTGTCAAATCAGAATGAGGAATATAAGCTTTGTCCTGCGCTTTCAACTTTACAAGGCGATAATACATCCAGTCAGCTGTGTTAGTGGTGTCTATTTTTTCCCCAATTTTAGCCAGCTTTTCCAAAGCTAGTTTGGGATTGGAACTACACAGGCTATCTGCATCTACCAGATCTGATGGATATTCATGTTTGCCACAAGAGACACAAAGTACAACTAATAAAATGTATAGTATATTTTTTTTTGCCATATTATGATAATTAAACTTTAAGACTGTTCTTGTTCATGAGAAATTCTTTTAGCCCCATGGTGATGAGACCAGTTTCGTCTCTTCTTGTAAGAATGTTGTCTTTTGTGATAACAAACTTTTTGAAGGAATCTGGGATATTTCTTAAAGGACGTTCTTCCTGTTGTACCTTTTCGGGAGAAGGAAGTGCGTAGGCAGACTGGATATAGCAACGCTCTTCTCCTTTATTGGCGACAAAATCAACTTCGATTTGTTTGCGGGCAATCAGCTTGTTGAGGTAGGTGTCACGTGGAATAATCATACTTTATATTTTTGCAAGATTCTACATTTTTCTAAAATAGATGATGCAAAAATATGCTTTTTATTTTAGATTTTTGCAAGTACTTGCAAAAATCTAAAATAAAAAGCTAAGATATAACATTAGTTAAGATTTCTGTGTTAGTATATAGTAGATTAGAACTTCGTTTACTTGCTCGTAACATTTTTATGAGGGACTTTGGCCTTTTTTATTTTGTGTTTCGCTCGAATATTCGTAACTTTAGATAAGTTACGCTGCATCCCAACAATAAAAAAACAAAAAAATAAGTCTTTTGTTTTGTATTGTCTTCGATTTGCAGTAACTTTGCACTCGAAATTCGAATTTAAATTATTTTATGTAATTATGGCAAAAAAAGCTCTTTTGATGATTCTCGATGGATGGGGAATCGGTAAGCATGACAAGGGGGATGTAATCTACAATACTCCAACCCCTTATCTCGACTATTTGACAGCAGTTTCAGCACATTCTCAGCTCTTGACTTGCGGCGAGGACGTAGGTCTTCCTAAGGGTCAGATGGGTAACTCTGAGGTAGGTCACCTCAACATCGGTGCTGGTCGTGTGGTATATCAGGATCTCGTTAAGATTAACAAGGCTTGTGAGAGCGGTGACATCTTAAAGAATCAGGAAATCATCAACGCTTACAGCTATGCTCAGAAGACTGGCAAGAAGCTCCACTTGATGGGCTTGACTTCTACTGGTGGTGTTCACTCTTCTTTGGACCACCTCTTCAAGTTGATCGAAATCGGTAAGGAATATGGTTTGAAAGAGACATACGTACACTGCTTCATGGATGGTCGTGACACCGACCCTAAGAGTGGTAAGGGCTTCATCGAGCAGGTTCAGGCTTGCTGCGAGAAGAACGACGCTCATATCGCTAGCATCGTAGGTCGTTTCTATGCCATGGACCGCGACAAGCGTTGGAACCGTGTGAAGGAAGCATACGACTTGCTCGTAGAGGGTAAGGGTAAGCAGGCTGACGACATGGTGAAGGCTATGCAGGAAAGCTACGACGAGGATGTAACTGACGAGTTCATCAAGCCAATCAACAACTCTGCCGTTGACGGTACAATCCAGGAGGGTGATGTCATTATCTTCATCAACTATCGTAACGATCGTGCCAAGGAGTTGACCCAGGTATTGACTCAGCAGGATATGCCAGAGGAAGGCATGCACACCATCAAGGACTTGCAGTACTACTGCATGACTCCATACGATGCTAGCTTCAAGGGTGTTCACATCCTCTTCCCTAAGGAGAACGTGATGGATACACTCGGCGAGTACCTCAGCAAGCAAGGCAAGAAGCAGCTCCACACTGCTGAGACTGAGAAGTATGCTCACGTAACATTCTTCTTCAATGGTGGTCGTGAGACTCCATACGAGGGCGAGGACCGTATCTTGGTTCCTTCTCCAAAGGTGGCTACTTACGACTTGAAGCCTGAGATGAGCGCTTACGAGGTAAAGGATAAGTTGGTGGGTGCCATCAACACCCAGGAGTATGACTTCATCGTTGTCAACTTCGCTAATGGTGATATGGTAGGTCATACCGGTATCTACAACGCTATCGCCAAGGCTGTTCACGCAGTAGATAACTGCGTAAAGGAGGTTATCGAGGCAGCCAAGGCTAACGATTATGAGGCTATCATCATCGCTGACCACGGTAACGCTGACCACGCCATCAACGAGGACGGTACTCCAAACACCGCTCACTCATTGAACCCAGTTCCATTCATCTACGTAACTGACAACAACTCAGCTACCGTAAAGAATGGTCGCTTGGCAGACGTAGCTCCATCTATCCTCCACATCATGGGCTTGGAGCAGCCAGCTGATATGACTGGTGAGAATTTGATTAATGACTAATAGATAAAATAGTAGTTAAGGAGTTAAGTAGTTAAAGAAGTTAAGACAAATGTATCGGTAGTTTGCTCGTAATATAGGGCTATTGTCTTAACTCCTTAACTTCATTGACTCCTTAACTCCCCAAAACAAACAATATGGACGTAAAGATAGAGGATAGCTGGAGACAGCATATTGGGGATGAGTTCGAGAAGCAATACTTTGTCGATCTCACAAACTTCGTACGAGAGGAATACTTGCATACGCCTTGCTATCCTCCTGGCAAGTTGATATTCAATGCCTTCAATCTTTGTCCTTTCGATGATGTGAAGGTGGTGATTATTGGGCAAGACCCATACCATGAGCCAGGACAGGCAATGGGCTTGAGCTTCTCCGTACCTACAGGTATCCCTTTCCCTCCATCACTCGTCAATATCTTCAAGGAAATTCAGATGGATCTCGGTACACCGATGCCTCAGTCTGGCGACTTGACCCGCTGGGCTAAGCAAGGAGTACTGCTTCTCAATGCCACGCTGACCGTTCGTGCCCATCAGGCAGCGAGCCACCAGCGCAAAGGATGGGAGGAGTTTACCGATGCTGCCATCAAGGCGCTCAGCAAGGACAAGGAACACTTGGTGTTTATCCTTTGGGGCGGTTATGCCCGTAGCAAGGCTAACCTCATCGACACGAGCAAGCACTTGATATTGCAGAGCGTGCATCCATCGCCACTGTCTGCCAACCGAGGCGGATGGTTTGGCAATCATCATTTCTCTCGCTGCAATGAGTATCTGCAGCAGAATGGAATCACGCCTATACAATGGTAATGAGGCTAGAGCTAAGTGGCAGTAATGCTGTTGTCTTAACTCCTTTAACTCCTTAACTTCTTAACACCTTATTTAAAACATTATGAACAAAGACGAACTACGTATTTTCCAGGTGGGCAATGTTTTGGTCTCTCCTGACATCATCACCGAAAAATTCTGTTGCGACCTTGATGCTTGCAAGGGTGAATGCTGCATCGAAGGCGATGCCGGAGCCCCTGTTACTCTCGATGAAATCATGGAGATAGAGAATGCGCTGGACGTGGTCTGGGATGACCTGTCGGCTTCAGCGCAGGCTGTTATTGACAAACAGGGCGTAGCCTATACTGATATCGAGGGCGACTTGGTAACGAGCATCGTCAACGGCAAGGACTGTGTGTTTACTTGCTATCAGGACTTAAAGGATATGAACGATGGACATACCATCCCAAATTGTTGTCTTTGTTCCTTGGAACGTGCTTTCAGAGAAGGAAAGTCGAAGTTTAAGAAACCTATCTCCTGTGCACTTTATCCGATACGTGCCAAGGACTTTGGCAATAACGTGATTGGCATCAACTATAATAAGTGGCGCATTTGCAAAGCTGCCATTAAGAAGGGAGAGGAGTTGAATATTCCGGTTTATCGTTTTTTGGAAGAACCTTTGGTACAGCGATTTGGTCGAGATTGGTATGATGAATTATGCGAAGTTGCTCAGCAACTGATTTCTTGCGATACGCCGACAACGTCATGCTGATGTGATTTTTCACAAAGCGGGATAGGGCAGAAACATTTTTGAAGTGTGTACGCTCGGCAATCTCTTTGATGGTAAGGCTTTGTTTACTTGCGTTTTCTGCCATGATGCAAATTCTGTTGATTAAACGTTTGTGAATGTATGCCAGGGGAGTTGTGCCGATGTATTTGCGTACGATTTTCTCGAGGGTGCTATTTGAAATTTCTAAGAGTGCAGCATAGAAGGAAACGGGCTTATGAAGTAAGACGATTTCGTCAACCTTTTCGATGAATTTATTGCATAGTCTTAAGTCGTTTGGAAGTTCCTTTTCTTTTTTATCAGCCACTTTCTCTAGTGCCATTTGAATAATTACTTCTATTAACTTGATGGCTGGTTGGAAGCAACTATTGGGCCTTGAATGGCTTGTGAATCTTTTGATTTCAGTAAAGTACCAACAAGTACTTTGTATTTCCTCTACCTCCAGTTTGACGGTGTCTGTATCTAGTAATTTCTTCTCAAGCATTAATTTACTGTTGATGCTTTCAGTTAGCATCGGCAGGCAATCTGCATTTATGAGTATGGCTTTACAGCAAAAGGTAGGAGATAGTATTTTGTAATTTTTCACTCTTTGTCCTAATGAGTATATGATGATATCGTTTTTTTCTGCGATGACTGTATGTCCGTCGATTTCATATCTTAGTTTTCCTTCTTCACATAGAATTAAGGTGATGCATTTCACTTTTTTGCAATGTTTGGGAAGATCTCTGAAAGTTAAGTTTTCAATGATGAAAAAGTCATCTTTTCTGAATGTTCCATTGGGAAAAGTTGCTTTGGCTTGTGGAATTGATATTTCCTCATAGAAGTTGTTTGTTTTCATGGATTAGGTTGGTTTTATGGTTTGTTTAATAAGTGCCGACTCTCTTTCTTAAAAATAGTCTAATGCTTCAATGTTGGTGATTTGATTATTTGTAAAATGAGAATCGCCATGGATAGTGACAGAGTCGCTTGTAATGGTTGAGAATTGCCGATAAGCCTGTTCGTCTAGTTCACCATTGCAAAAATAGTTGAAACCATCTACGCTTATTGCTTCTCCCTCTTTCGCTTCTCTGAGCGTTATTCTTGGTGTCCCGAAGAATTCTTTGCCGAAGTCATAATGCAGACTATGTTGTCCTTCCGAGACGCTTGTGTAAGTGCTGACATGACTTAAGACGAGTCGTTTGTCGTAGATGTCATATAATATAATATGGTATGGATGTGCTAGATGGTAGGAACCTAGTGGGTTGGACCATTCTTCTCTATTGAAATCTGTAGCTTTCCATTGTTTGTCGTAGTGTCTGCGATCAAATGTCTCGTTGTTGCCTTTTACATAACATCCTTCTAGAATCTTGCATTTCCAACTACCATCTGCTTTGTGAAAAAAAGGTTTGCCATTGGCTTCTATTCCATAGTAGTCAAGAGATAGTTGCTTGGATATGGCAGAACCATCTTGTGGCGCATACCAGATGGCAATGATGTTTGAGTCTGGTCGTAGAAATCTTGTGATGTCGTAAGTGTACATATAAAATGTGGAAGAGTCGGGATTCTGATAGTAGATGTTTGCTGATATATTTCTTTCGTTCACATAGACCTTTAGCTTTCCGCTGCTAGCAAAGGAGAGATGAGCCTGTTGGGGACGTTGGAAAGTTGTATATACACGAGAGAACAATACTTCTGAGGAATCGTCTGGTATGGGGTATGAAATCCAATGTGTACCAAATTCTTGTGAATAAGAATTTAGTACACAGAATAGCATTGTTATGATGAAAAATGCTTTTGTCATTTTAGAATCTTTGTTTCTCTCTCTTTGAATTTGATAATTTTTTCCTTTCCGTTATAGGCAACGGCTAAATTACCGCCTTCGTGGCTGGTAATTTCTGCTTTTGTTACTTTCTTATCCTTCCAACGGAGGTTGATAGTGTAGTTTCCTCTGGCTTTTATTCCTGTAATGCATCCTTCCTTCCATGCGTCAGGTAATGCAGGAAGCAACTCCATCTTTTCTCCATCGCATTGCATGAGCATCTCGCAAACTCCTGCCGTTCCACCGAAGTTTCCATCTATTTGGAATGGTGGATGGGCATCAAAGAGATTTGGATAGGTACCACCAGAGTGATGCTTCTTGTCTTTGTATTTTTCAGGACTAACATATGTCAATAGCTTGCGGAATATTTGATATGCTTTATCCTGTCTGTGAAGGCGTGCCCATAGATTGATACGCCATCCTGTGCTCCATCCTGTAGAATTATCTCCTTTTATCTCTAATGTCTTGGATGCCGCTTGAGCTAACTGTGGGGTCTTGGATAGGGAAATCTGATGGAAGGGGTACAGTCCCAATAAGTGTGACTGATGTCTGTGGTGCCAGTCTTGGTCATCCCAATCGTGATACCATTCCATGAGATTGCCTCGCTTACCTATATGGTATGGGCGTAGTCTGTCTAAAGCACTCTGCAATTGTTGTTGGTAATTTTCATCTGTTCCGAGAACTTTAGCTCCTCTGATTGTATTCTTAAAAAGCTCTCTGATGATCGCCATGTCTGCTGTGCCACCATAAAGTGTACTACCTCTGTATCCCTTGTCGGTAATGTAGTCTGCCTCTGGTGACGTACATGGGGCTGTTATTAATTGGCTTGGATTGTGCGGGTCTTCGATAAGCCATTCCAACATGAAGTCACAAGCTCCTTTCATCAGCGGATATGCAGTATCTTGCAAGTATTTCTTGTCGCGAGTATAGTCATAATGGTCCCATAAAGTTTGAACGAGCCAAGCTCCTCCCATGGCCCAATTGCTCCATTGTGGACTTTCGTTTCCTGTTCCTACAGGATTTGACATGGCCCATGCGTCTGTATTGTGACCAGCACACCATCCCTTGTTGATGCCATAGAAATGTTGGGCGTTATGCCGCCCTGTAATAGACATTCCTTTTACCAAGCCTTCTACGGGCTTTACCAATTCAGAGAGGTTGGTCACTTCTGCAGGCCAATAGTTCTCTTCTAGGTTGATGTTGATTGTATAGTTACCTCGCCAAGGAGAATATAGGGCTGGTGCCCATAACCCTTGGAGGTTGGCTGGAACATTTGGTGTTCTAGAACTACTTATCAATAAGTATCTTCCATATTGGAAATAAAGTGACTCTAGATATGGATTCTGTTCTTTGGCATCACTATATGCTAAAAGTTGCATGTCTGTTGGACGTTTGGTGTCAAAGTTTGCGCCTTTTAGTTGAAAATTAACTCTGTCGAACAGTTTCTTATAATCCTCAATATGTCGCTGTTTTAGTTCGTCGTATGAGTAGTTGACTAAGTGCCAAGCATCATCTGTAACATTTTCTATGTATGGTGCTCCTTCTTTGACTGGATGTTTGTCGAAACCATTGTAGCTTGTCTCATTGACAAGATAGACGATGGCTTCTGTCACTCCATGGAGATGAAGTGTGGAATCTGTTGCTTGGATAGTTCCGCCTATATTTTTTACTTGTAGTATGGAACAATAATGGATACTGTTTTCTTCTTCTCCTGTTACGTGTCCTGACATAGTTAGTTGGTTAGCCGAAGCTTTTACCTGGTGTGGAATAAGGGAAGTGAGCGAAATGTCGCTATTGATGGCACCTGCTTGGGAGGCACTTAGCCTAATGGCTATCATCTTGTCAGGATTGGAGGCAAAGTATTCCTTGTTAAATCTAATACCTCCACGGGTATATGTGATGGAGACAAGTGAACTGTCTAAGCTCAATTGTCTGTAGTAGTTACTAATCTCGCCTTGGTTGTAGTCTTGGATACTCAGAAGTCCCAGAGGTTGGTAATATTCGGAGTTGTGACCTTGTACGAAATGTTGTAGGGAGTCGGCCTTCTTATAGTCTTCTTGAAATAAGGCTTTCCTTATCTTGGGTATCCATTTGTAGGCTTCTCCTCCTTCTTGGGGATTTACTGGCTTCCCAGTCCACAATGTAATATCATTGAGATAGATGGAGTCGTTGTCTGCTCCACCATAGATGAGTGCTCCAAGTTTGCCATTGCCGATAGGCAAAGACTCTTCGAAGGCATTAGCGGGACGATTATACCACAAGTTTAGCGGTAACGATTGACCGTAAGCAATCGTACTCATCCCAAGTAATGTGAAAATAATATGTTTTTTCTTTGTCATCATAATTATAAGGTTAGATAGAGCTCAAGTTTTTTAATGATTCTTTGTGATGTTAAGAATATAGGGTAGGTTTATGACAAACCTACCCTTGTTATGTTAAGCGTCAATGTTTGCGTATGTAGCGTTCTGCTCGATGAATTCACGACGTGGTTCTACATCATCGCCCATCAGCATGGAGAAAATCTCATCAGCTTGCGCTGCGTTCTCAATGGTTACTTGCTTGAGCAGTCGGGTAGAAGGGTCCATGGTCGTTTCCCAAAGTTGTTCTGGGTTCATCTCGCCCAAACCTTTGTATCGCTGGGTATGGATGTTCTTGTCTTCCTGCCCTTCACCATATTTGTCAAGGAAAGCTTGGCGTTGTTGCTCTGTATAGCAATATTCGCTCACTTTGTTCTTGAATGAACATTTGTAGAGTGGTGGGGTTGCTATATACAAGTGTCCTTCCTCTATGACTTTTGGCATGAAACGATAGAATAATGTCATGATAAGCGTGTCGATGTGTGAACCATCGACATCGGCATCGGTCATGATGATAATCTTGTCATAGCGCAATTTATCGGTATTGGCTTCCTTGCTGTCTTCGCCATCTACTCCGAATCGTACACCAATGCTTTGGATGATGTTCATGACAGACTCTGCCTCAAAGACTTTGTGCCATTGCACTTTTTCTACGTTCAGAATCTTACCACGTAAAGGAAGTATGGCTTGGTGGAATCGGTCGCGACCTTGTTTTGCGGAGCCACCAGCCGAGTCACCCTCGACAAGGAAAATCTCGCATTCCTTTGGATCCTTGATGGAGCAGTCTGCTAATTTGCCTGGGAGGCCGCCTCCTGTCATGAAGTTCTTTCTCTGCACGCTTTCACGAGCTTTTCGTGCAGCGATACGCGCCGTAGCGGCTAACACCACTTTTTCACAAATGCGCTTTGCCTCATCAGGGTGCTCCTCTAGATAGTCGGACAAAGCTTCATTGACAGCTTGTTGAACTGCTCCCTGTACTTCGCTGTTGCCCAGTTTGGTCTTGGTTTGGCCCTCAAATTGTGGCTCGGCGACTTTGATTGATATAACGGCGGTGAGACCTTCTCGGAAGTCCTCTGGTGCAATTTCAACCTTTGCTTTTTCTATCTGTTTGGAGATAGTAGGGTCTGCCTCTGCATAAGCTTTGAGGGTACGTGTCAATGCCATGCGGAAACCAGTCAAGTGGGTGCCACCTTCTATCGTGTTAATGTTGTTGACATATGAGTGGATGTTCTCCGTGTAGTCAGTGTTGTACATGATGGCAATCTCAATAGGAATGCCTTGTTTCTCGGTCTTGAGATAAATGACGTCATCAAACAAGTGGGTGCGGTGACGATCTACATAGCGCACAAATTCCTTGAGTCCATCTTTGGCATGGAATATCTCTTGCTTGGTTTTCCCTTCTTCGTCAGGTCGAAGATCGGTCAATGTAATCTTGATTCCTGCATTGAGAAAAGCCAACTCACGCATACGATTGGCTATGATGTCCCATTTGTAGATGGTATGGGTAAAGATGGTTGGGTCTGGCCAAAACTGTTGACGTGTACCTCGCTTTGTGGTTTCACCAACTACTTTGACTGGATAAAGAGGTTTTCCCTTTTCATATTCTTGTTGGTAAATCTTTCCACCGCGGAATACTTGTGACATCATGTGTGTGGAGAGAGCGTTGACGCAGCTGACACCAACACCATGCAAACCTCCAGAGACTTTGTATGAGCCTTTGTCGAACTTACCTCCCGCATGTAATACAGTCATTACGACTTCGAGCGCAGACTTGTGAAGTTTTTCATGCATATCGACAGGAATACCTCGACCGTTATCTTCTACGGTGATGGAATTGTCTTCGTTGATGGTTACTTCAATGTCTGTACAATATCCCGCCATGGCTTCATCAATAGAATTGTCAACAGTCTCGTTGACAAGATGATGTAAGCCTTTTTCCGAGATGTCTCCTATGTACATCGCAGGGCGTTTGCGAACAGCTTCAAGCCCTTCGAGTACTTGAATGTTGCTCGCAGAATAATTATTTGCGTTGCTTTGATTTTCTGCCATTTCTTTGCTTAGTGTTATTATCGTGCAAAGATACGGAAAAAAGCTGAAAAAAGCAATTTTTGTTAGTGAAAAACTGCAAAAAAATAGCAAAAACGATACATTTTTATATAAAAGCAATAAGGTTGCAATCAAAGATTGCAACCTTATGTATTCTTTTTGCTAAAATTAACCCAACTTAGCAATATGCTGAGCCAAACCTGACTTCAAGTTTGCTGCCTTGTTGCTGTGGATTACATTAATCTTAGCTAACTTGTCTAAAAGTTTCTGAACTGTAGGGTAAAGCTTTGTAGCCTCTTCCTTGTCAGTCATGTTGCGCAATTTGCGAACAGCATTGCGCATGGTCTTTGCGTAATACTTATTGTGCAAAGCCTTCTTCTTGTCCTGACGGATTCTCTTGATTGATGATTTATGATTTGCCATCTTAAATATTTAATTTTTTTATTTTCTTTATGTAGTCCCTAGCAGAGTCGAACTGCTCTTTAGAGAATGAAAATCTCTCGTCCTAACCGATAGACGAAGGGACCATTTGATGTTTTGCGGGTGCAAAGTTACTACATTTATTTTATTCTCGCAAATTTTTTTGAGGAAATTTTCTCAAATTCCTGTTTTTTTTGTATTTTTGCCTCCAAAAACGCAAAATAAGCCATCATGATAGAGAAAACAAGAGCGATAGTTCTACATTTTTTTAAGTTTAAGGAGACGCAGTTTGTCGTGGATTTCTTGACGGAGTCTCATGGACGATTGACATTTCTGGTAAAAATGTCTTCTAAAAATAGGGGCGTTGTCAAGAGACAGTATCTCCAATCACTTATGTTGCTCAATTTGGAGTTTGATTATCGTCCAAATCTTCGGTTCCAAAAGATTAGCAATGTCGAGGTTGCTTGTCCTTTTGCTGATATTCCTTTTTCACCAATGAAAGTTTCTTTGTCTTTGTTTTTGTCAGAGGTGTTGGTCCATGCAACTCGATGTGAGCAAAACAATGGACCTTTGTTCTCTTTTGTCTTCGATAGTTTGGTATGGTTGGACAATTCCAAAGGGAGTGTGGCCAATTTCCATATTTTGTTTTTGATGAAATTATCCTTTTATATAGGTGTTGGACCGAATATCAGCGAGGCATCTTATGATAGGCCGTATTTTGATCTTGTTGGTGGTGAATTTGTGTCTTTGGTGCCCAATCATTCTCATTTTCTGTCCCAAGCAGAGTCAGGGATATTGCTTCAGTTGCTTCGCCTTGATTATAATACAATGCACCTCTACAAAATGACTCGCCTTCAGCGAAATCATTGTGTAGAGGTGATTCTTTCTTATTATAAAATTCATGTGCCGGGATTTCCGGACATGAAGTCTTTGTCTGTACTTAGGGAATTGTTTGGCTAAGCAAAACTGATGACTCCCTGTATGGGTTCTGCGTCATTTTTGCTTTCGCCATCTTCGCTGTTCCCCGAGGCTATGTTACGTATTTCTTCCAGCATTTGTCTTGTTCTTTTGTAAGTAGGTGTGTTTTCTACTTGCAGAATGACATCCTCGTTGTCCAGGTCTTCTGGTTTGAATAGGAAGATGTGTGGGTGGCGCTTGTACTGGGTCGTATTCCCGTCGCTGCCATAATATCGCTTTCTTCTTTCTTCGTTTTCGGCTCTCTTTTCCTCCTCCTCAGCGATTCTTCTGGATTCTTCTTCGGTATGCTTCTTGAGGTGTCTGTTCATGCCTTCCACATCTTCGAGACCGAATCCGGTAGCAAGCACAGTTACTTTTACTCTGCTTCCTAGCTCAGGGTCGATGGCAAGTCCCCATTTCAACTCGAAATCGTCTCCAAATTTTTCCATGAAGTCATTAACATCGTTCATTTCGTCCATGGTGAGTCCAGGGTTGTCTTTCTTTTCGCTGGCAAAGGCGATACTCAGCAGAATTTTCTTGGAGTTGAAGACGTCATTGTCATTTAGGAGTGGTGAGTTAAGAGCATCGTCAATAGCTTTCTTGACACGTCCTTCTCCTTCTCCATAGCCCGTACTCATGATGGCAACGCCACCGTCTTTGAGAACAGTCTTTACATCATTGAAGTCTAGGTTGATGAGACCATGGACGGTGATGATTTCAGCAATGCTTTTAGCTGCTACACTAAGGGTGTCATCGGCTTTGCCGAATGCGTCCAGCACAGCTAGGTCAGGATATATTTGCCGAAGTCTTTCGTTATTGATGACCAATAAGGCATCAACATGCTTTGACATTTCTTCCACGCCATCCAAGGCTTGGTCGATTTTTCTTGGACCTTCAAATTTAAATGGTATCGTGACAATTCCGACAGTCAAGATGCCTAGCTCTTTGCTTACACGAGCGATGACAGGGGCGGCGCCAGTTCCGGTTCCTCCTCCCATTCCCGCTGTGATGAATGCCATCTTTGTGCCATCGTTAAGCATATTCTTGATATCATCAAGAGTCTCTTCGGCTGCTTGCTTGGCTTTCTCAGGCTTGTTGCCTGCTCCAAGTCCTTCTTTTCCCAGTTGTAGATGTACGGGTACTGGGGAATCGTTGAGGGCTTGGTTGTCCGTGTTGCACAAAACAAAGCTGACATCATGGATGCCTTCTCGGTACATGTGGTTGACTGCATTGCCGCCACCACCACCGACACCAATTACTTTGATGATGCTGTTTTCCTTTTCTGGTTCGCCAAAATCAAGTATATGTGGTTTTGTATCTTGCATAATCTATATGAGCTTTAAAAATTAATACTGTATTATTCCTCTTCAGAGATTGTGTCTAGGAAGAAGTCTTTGATTTTTTTGAATCCTTTGTGTAGGAAACTATTTTCTTTTCTCTTCTTCGCTTCACGTTCTCTTTCTTCATCCTCCGCAATTTTAGCGAGTCTTTCTTCCTCTTCTTTCTTTTTCCTTAATTCTTCTTCGCGTTTTTGGGCAGGGGTTGGTACAACTCCCGATCCTGCGATTTCATTAGGATTTCTTTGAGGCTTCTGGAGGGTATCTGTGTTGGCGCTTTTTTCGCTATTGTTGAATAGGTCGTTGTTTATGTCGTCACCTGCACAGTTCATGTCGCCTTTTGCTAGAAGTCCCAGTATTGTATTCATGGTGCCGTCATGGTTGTTTATTTTGGCATCCTTTGATTTTACAGTTTGCGTTACGAACTTTGCGAATCTAATCTTTGGGGTATTTGTGTGACTTCTGAATACCTTTTCGATTTCTGGCATATTGCTGCCGCCACCTGTAATGATAAGCCCTCCTAATAGTTTGTCGGCAAATTCTATTGGAACTTGGTACCATGCGTTTTCGACAATCTCTTCGACTCTAGCTTCTACGATTTCTATGAATTTTTTGCTTTCGACCACTCTGTCTTTGTCGATGGAATAGTTGAGCGTTGGATCTATGTTTTTGATGTCGGTATATGCCTTGGCATATTTTAACTTCATCTTTTCTGCTTCTTGTTCCTCTATTTGGAGACAAGTTAGGTCTTTTGTGATATTGTTGCTACCCAAAGGGATGACAGACAGGTGGCGTAGGATGTTTTTGTAATAAACGGATACGGTGGTTGTGTCTGCACCTAAGTCTATTAAGGCGCATCCTGCACGTTTCTCTGAGTCTGTAAGTACGCTGTCAGCCATAGCTAGTGGGGCTAGATACATTTCTGCAATTGGAATGTTCGCCTTTTCAAAGCAAGCATAGATGTTGTTGTAGAAATTCTTTCTCCACAGAATGTTGAGGAAAATCCCTTCAAGATGGTTGCACTGGATTCCGACAGGGTCTATTTGATATTGGTTGTCAACCTTGTATTCTTGGGTGGCGGCATCCAATATCTCTTGGTCTGGATATGTCATGTTGCGGTTAATGTCCATCAACTCGTTTATCATGTCCTGGGTGATAATAGTTGCCGATGGCAAGTCCTTTACGATGACGTTTTTGATGCTTTTGATGGAGCGACCACCTACACCAACATACACTTGCGCTATGTCTTGCTTAAGAATATTCTTTAGCTTGTTGACCATATTGGTCAGGCATTGACATGTTTTATCTAGATTGTAGATTACACCTTTTCTGATGCAAGATGACGAATTCTCCTCGACGACAGCAAGTACCGTGATGCTTCCGTCAAGATTCTTTTGTCCTGCTATACCCGTCATTTTGGATGAACCTAGCTCTATTGCTACTATAAATTCTTTTGGCATAGTCTTTATTGTATTAAATGATTTCGTTATTTTAAAATTTAATGTATCAATGCATGTTAGCTATTGCTGCAATGCTTTTTGCAAATGATTTGATTGTCAAACTCCAGGTTGATATAGGAGTATTTGTTCCATCCTGCTTTTGAAAGCCCATACTTGTAGAAATTTTCCAAGCGTGTCATCTTTTTGTTTACAAAGGCATTGATGTCTCTTTCTCTTTTCTTGACGATGTTTGTCTCTGGAAGATTCCCCAAGTAAATGATATGGTTGCCTACACGTGGAACCAATTCTATGCTTCTGTCAGGTAGAACATTGATTTGTTCTATTTGGTTTCTCCACAACTCATTTGTCATCAGTGCCTTGCTTAGTAGCGAAATGTATTTTTGCGCATACCATTTATTGATGTACCCCGTGGCAATTATCATATCGCTGGTGTACTTGGTGTTGGGCATGATCTGGTTGTGGTCGTCCACGTAGTAATCCTCATTGTTAATGCTCTTGATTCTGACGATTGGCATTCGCTGTGTAAGGTTGATGTCAACCAATCCGTCTTGTGTCTTGTAGCATTCTGCCGACTTGACGAACGGACTTTGCTTAAGAGTTTCTTCTATCTTGCGGGTGCTGACCTGGCTAAGAGGTTTCTCCAAAGGATAAATTTTCTTAGCTTCTAATCTTTTCTTTATTTCTTTGGCATCAAGGAAGCCATTGGTCATCTCGTCTTGGATGTTGATGTTTACCTTTGTGCATAACAAGCCTGATTCATCAGGTTGATTAAACTTGGTGAATGCAAACACTAGATATATGCCTATGGCAAAATCTAATATGATGATGATCGTCTTCTTCCAATTGATGCGCATTATTTTTGCTTGAGAATTTCTGTCATTTGCGGAACGAAATTGTCTAAGTCGCCTGCTCCTAGTATGATGAGTACATCGAAGTTTCTTTTCTTGACTAAGTCTAGCACGTCTTCCTTGTGAATCATACTTTTTTCTACACCTGGCTTCAAGTTATCGTAGATGAGCTTGGAGGTTACTCCTGGTATAGGTGCTTCTCGTGCAGGGTAGATGTCACAGAGGATAACCTCGTCCAATAAACTCAAGCTATCTGCAAAGTCTTTGTAGAAATCTCTAGTTCTTGTGTAGAGGTGTGGCTGGAAAATCGCTGTGATTTTACGTGTCTTGTACAATTCCCTAATGCTCTTGGCACTTTGATATATTTCTTTTGGATGGTGAGCATAGTCAGAGAGGAAGACTAACTTGTCGTTCTTGATTTTGAAATCGAAGCGTCTTTCTACTCCTTCGTAAGTTTTCATACCTTGTTTGATTTCTTCTGCCGTGCATCCGTTCAACTGTGCCATTGCCATGGCTGCAACGCCATTTTCGATATTGATAGGAACAGGTTGTCCCAACTCAACATCCTTAATGTCCTCTATCGGGGAGATAAAGTCGAAGGTAATCTCACCATTGTCTATTTTGATATTTTCAGCATGGAAGTCGCCTTCTGTAAGACTGTAGTTGTAAATCTTGACTCCTTCTTGCACATGCTCTTTCATTTCCAAATTCTTATGGATGATGAGAGCACCACCTGGTTGGATAAGCTCTGTATAGTGTCTGAAACTTTCCAGATAAGCCTCTTTCGTGCCATATATGTCGAGGTGGTCAGGGTCTGTCGCAGTGATGACGCTCATCCATGGACGCAGCCAATGGAAACTGCGATCAAACTCATCGGCTTCGATCACAACATAGTCGCTCTTGTCTGAAAGAATGTAATTTGTTCCATAATTCTTGGAAATACCTCCCAGGAAGGCATTGCAATCCACATGACTTTGGTGCATGATATGCGCACACATGGTAGATGTAGTCGTCTTTCCGTGAGTGCCAGCTACGCAAAGTCCTTTGTGTGTTTTGGTTAATGTTCCTAATACCTGGGCACGTTTCTGTATGGAGAATCCATGTTCTTGGAAGTAAACCAGCTCTTTGTGATCCTTTGGTATGGCAGGTGTATAGATGACCAATGTAGATTGAGCCTCTTTGCATACGTCAGGAATTTCTTCTACGTTCTCTTCGTAGTGGATGAGTGCACCTTCCTTTTCTAGCTCCTTTGTTAGAGCGGAAGGTGTCTTGTCATAACCTCCTACTGCAACACCTTTATGAAGAAAGTATCTAGCGATGGCACTCATGCCAATGCCACCGGCACCTACGAAATAAACAGCTTTAATATCTTTTAGTTCCATGTTATTTTCTTGCTAATTTTACAACTTCGTCGGCAATGACGTCGGCAGAGTTCTTAAGTCCTAATTTCTTGATGTTCTCACTCAGTGAGTTTAACTTTTGTTCATCACTGACAATCTTGATGGCTTTGTCGATGAGCAAACTTGGCGCCTCGCAATCTTTTACGTAGATGGCTGCGTCTTTATTGACTAATGCCATGGCATTCTTTGTCTGGTGGTCTTCTGCAACATTGGGGCTAGGAACCAAAATGACAGGCTTGCCAATGAGACAAAACTCGCTGATGCTGCTTGCTCCTGCTCTGCTGATCACTAGGTCTGCGGCTTTGTATGCTGCCCCCATATCGCTAATGAAGTCCATGACCTTCAAGTTTGGCAATTCTTTTCCCTTGAGCTGTTCCTGAATGGATGCGTTGTAGAACTTGCCAGTTTGCCAAATAAATTGAATGTTGCTGTTGGCAATTTTCTCTAGGTTGCCTAAGACGCTCTCATTGATGGTTCTGGCTCCCAGGCTGCCACCTACCAGCAAGATGGTTTTCTTGTTGGGGTCTAGTCCGAATAGCTTTCTCGCCTCTTCTGTCGTCATGTTTGTCTCAAGGACATTTTGTCTTACTGGATTTCCTGTCATGATGATTTTTTCAGCAGGGAAAAATCGCTCCATACCTTCGTAGGCAACGCAAATCTTATCCGCTTTTTTTGCCAACAATTTATTGGTCACTCCAGCGTATGAGTTTTGTTCTTGTATGAGGCATGGTATTCCTTTGCTTGCACAAACGTTCAGTGTAGGGCCACTAGCGTAACCGCCTACGCCTACAGCTGCCATTGGCTTGAAATCCTTGATGATTTTCTTGGCCATCCTTTGGCTTTTCCATATCTTGAAAAGAACAGCGATGTTCTTGAGAAGATGCTTTCTGTCGAATCCGCAAATAGGTAATCCTTTGATTTCATATCCTGCGGCTGGAACACGTTGCATTTCCATTCTTCCGAGTGCTCCTACAAACAAAATCTTGGCATCAGGGTGTTTGGCCTTGATGGCATTGGCGATGGAAACAGCTGGGAAAATATGTCCTCCTGTACCACCTCCACTTATGATAATTCTTAGCTCATTGTCCATAATCTTCTAATTTTAAACGCAAAGATAATTAAAAAAATCAATAATACGCAATTTTTCACTATTTTTTATAGTGATTTTTATGCAGCAGCCATTTTTGGGGCGTTGTCTTCTAGGTTACAGTCCTCCTTCTTCTTGGCACTTCTGCTGATGCTGAGGATGATTCCTACATACAGGCAGTTGATGACAGTTGATGTTCCGCCGCGGCTGATAAGTGGCAATGGCTGTCCTGTAACTGGTGCTAGACCTACAGCTACGAGCATGTTGAATAGGGCTTGGGTGACTAGAAGTATAGCCAACCCCATCGCCAAAAATGCGGGAAAGTTGTTCTCGCATCTGTTTGCGATGCTTCCAGCTCTATACAAGAGAATGATGTAGAGAAATGCAACAAAGACAGCCCCCGTTATGCCCATTTCTTCAATGATGATGGCGTAGATGAAGTCTGAGAAAGCTTGTGAGAGAAAGTCTCTTTCCACAGAATTGCCTGGACCTTTGCCAACGACATTGGATGAGGCGATGGCAATGTTAGCATGGGCGACTTGAGCATCTCTGTCTAGGTCCACGTCTTCTGGTGCAATGTCCTTGTGGTCAAGAAATTTGTCGATTCTTGATTTCCAAGTGTCTGCTCTGTGAAAGAGCTTCTCGATGGAACTTGGCGATTTTTCTTGCTTGCTGACATTTTCCGTCAATGTGTTCTCGCCCGTAGATTGGTCTTTGTCCTTTCCGACAAGCATGACCAAGGTTATGGCTATAGCGATGCTAGCCAAGACTACCCCCATTAATTTTCCGATTTGTGCCTTGGGTACTCTTCCGATGATCATCATACATAAGATGGTGACACATAAGAGCATTGCGGTTGACAAATTTTCGAGGCCAATGAGGGCAATGAAGATAGAGGAGACGCTGAGTATAAACTTGAAGGCCCGTTTGTCAGCCCCATGCTCTGTTTGCATGGCACTGAGAATCTGGGCGACTGCTAGCACCACCGCTCCCTTGGCAAATTCCGATGGCTGGAATTGAATACCAACAAGGTTGACCCATCTTGAGGCTCCATTGGTCGCTTGACCTGCGATCAGCACCCAGAATAGCATGATCAGAGAGAGACCAAGCATAAAGGGGGTGGCTATCTTGAAGTACTTGCATTTTACTTTGAGCATGCAAATCATGCTGAAGATTCCAAGCAAGATGAACCCCATGTGCCTGATGACAGGCTTCATGTAGTTGCCACTTTTGTAGGTAAGCGAGCTCGATGCGGAATATACTTCGATGATGCTTATCATGCAAAGGAAGAAGAATACCATCCAGATTACTTTGTCTCCTTTGAATATGTTGCCTATTTTCTTGTTCATTTGATTCCTTTGTCTTTATAGTTTCCTCTCATGCCTTGTCTCTCTCACGATGCTTTACGATTGCTTAACAAGTGCTTTGAATTGCTCGCCCCTATCCTCCATGTTCTTAAATAGGTCGAAACTGGCACAGCAAGGACTTAGCAGTACGGTGTCGCCTGGCTTTGCAAGCTCTTTGCAGGCTTTCACGCAGTCTTTCATGCTATGGGTGTCCCTGACAGGGAGGCCTAACGCATCGAAGTTGTCGTGTAGCTTCTGGTTGTCCGCGCCAAGATATACGATTCCTGCGCATTTTTGTTTTACTAAGTCTTTTATTTGGTTATAGTCGTTGCCTTTGTCCTTGCCACCGATGATGAGGATAGTTGGAGTGGTCATGCTCTCCAAGGCATACCAGCAGGCGTCCACATTGGTTGCCTTAGAGTCATTTACATAATATACATTGTCAAATTTCCCAACCTTTTCCAAACGATGCTCTACTCCAGGGAAATCACTGAGCCCTTTGTGCAAGGTCTTCTTATCGATTCCGACGATGTTGCAGGCCAAGGCTGCTGCAAGACTATTGTATATGTTGTGCTTGCCGCTGAGGCTCATGTCTGTTTGAGGCATCTCGAAGTGAGAAGGGTAGTCGAGTACGAATTCCCCATTGTCTATATAACCTACGGTTCCTTCTTCTTTTGTCTCGGCGAAAGGACAGAGGTGTGACTTAAGGTCGTACTTTTGGATTTCCTTTGTTACGATAGGGTCATCATTCCAATAGATGAAGCAGTCCTCCTCTGTTTGATTTTGGGTGATGCGCATTTTGGCATCGGTGTAGTTTTGCATCTTGTACTCATATCTGTCCAGGTGGTCTGGTGTGATGTTGAGCAAGATGGCCACATTGGCACGGAACTTATACATGTTGTCAAGCTGAAAGCTGCTCAGTTCAATTACATAGTATTGATGTGGAGTTTCTGCTACCTGAAGTGCCAAACTCTTGCCAATGTTACCGGCTAATCCTACGTCGTAGCCAGCCGTCTTGATGATATGGTATATTAAAGACGTAGTTGTTGTTTTGCCGTTGCTTCCGGTGATGCAAATCATCTTTGCGTTAGTGTATCTGCCTGCAAATTCGATTTCGCTGACGATTGGAGTACCCTTTGCCATCAATTTCTGAATCATGGGAGCTTCTTTAGGTATGCCCGGACTCTTGATGACTTCATCTGCATCTAGAATTTTTTCTTCAGTGTGGTGACCTTCTTCCCATTCTATGTTGTGGTCGTCCATGAGTTTCTTGTAATTGTCTTTGATTTTAGACATGTCAGAGACAAAAACTTCAAAACCTTCTTTCTTTGCCAGCACAGCAGCTCCTGCACCGCTTTCGCCAGCTCCTAAAATTACGATTTTACTCATATTGCTTTATGTTCTTTCCCTATAGTCTTGCTTGACATGGGGGTTATCTTATTTTTAATGTAATGATGGTCAATGCTGCCAAGATAATGGTTACGATCCAGAAACGGATGGTGATTTTTGACTCATGGAAAGCATTGTGTGGTTTTTTCAACAGGTATTTGCACTCAGGGTCCAGTTGACTATCTTGTGTTCTGAAGTTGTCATGGATCGGTGTTCGTTTGAAAATACGCTGTTTGATGCCTTTTCGCTTGCCCAATTTGTAGTAATATACCTGTACAATGACACTTAGACTCTCCACGAAGAAGATACCGCAAAGAATAGGCAGCATCAATTCTTTGTGAATGATGATGGCACCTACGGCAATGATACCGCCAATGGTAAGTGATCCCGTGTCGCCCATGAATACTTGGGCAGGGTATGCGTTGTACCATAGAAATCCAATCAAAGCTCCGATGAAAGCACAGAAGAATACAACCAGTTCTTCCGATCCAGGGATGTACATGATGTTGAGGTAGGCGGCAAACTGAATATGTGACGATACATACGCAAGAATGCCCAATGCAACACCGATGATGGCGGAGTTTCCGGCGCACATACCGTCCATACCGTCATTGAGGTTGGCTCCATTGGAAACGGCTGTCACCACAAAGATGGTCATGATGACGAAGAGTATCCAACCTGCTGCGGTCTTGTATTTGCCACAGAAACTGGTGATGTTGGAGTAGTCCAAGTTGTGCCCCTTGATGAAAGGAATCGTAGTCTTCAAAGACTTGGTCGCTTCCGAGCGATGCTTGACAACGGTTTCTTGCCCTTGGCGCTCAATGGCGAGGTTCTCGTTCATCTTGACATCAGGAGAGGCCCAAAGTACCAAGCCAACAATCAGTCCAATGCCAACTTGGCCTACAATCTTGTATTTGCCTTTCAAACCTTCTTTGTCCCTTTTGAAAATCTTGATGAAGTCATCCATTCCGCCGAGGAATCCTAGCCATATTGTAGTGATAATCATCAGGATGAGATAGATGTTGCGAAGTCTGCCCAGCAAGAGAACCGGGACGAGAATCGCTATGATGATGATGACACCACCCATGGATGGCACACCGATTTTTTTGACCCCGAAAGGGTCGATGCTGGCATCACGTTGTGTTTCTGTGATTTGCTTGCTTTTGAGATATTTGATGAATTTCTCGCCAAACCAAGCCGAGATGACCAATGATACAATCAGGGCGAGCAAGGCACGGAATGAAATGTAACCCCACATATGGGAGCCACTGATGCCCCATTGCTCTAGAAATCTAAAGAGATAGTATAACATTTTTCTTTGTCTTCTTTATTTTTTTCTTTAAGAATGTCCTTTGTCTTGAAGGAAAGAATTATTTCTGTTTGATGCCAAAGATGTCGCGTATAACTTCCTTGTCATCGAAATGATGTTTTACGCCCTTGATTTCTTGGTAATCTTCATGGCCCTTTCCTGCTACAAGGATGACATCTCCCTTTTGTGCCATCATGCAGGCTGTGCGGATGGCTTCTTTTCTGTCAACGATGCTGATGACTTTCTTCATTTGCTGAGCGTTGAGGCCTGCTAGCATATCGTTGATGATGTCTTGTGGCTCCTCAAAACGTGGGTTGTCGCTTGTGATGATGACTTTGTCGCTTTGTTTTACGGCTTCTTGTGCCATCAATGGTCGCTTGCCTTTGTCACGATTCCCACCTGCACCACATACTGTGATGACTTGTCCACCCTTGCCGTCAAGAACTTCATGGATGGCGTTGAGTACGTTCTCCAATGCGTCTGGAGTGTGGGCATAGTCTACTATGGCTGTATATCCCTCTGGTGATTGGATTGGCTGCAAGCGACCGTTCACGCTGTGTAATGTGCTCATGATGACAAGTATGTCTTCTGGCTTCTTGCCCAACATGATGGCTGCGCCATATACAGCAAGCAGATTGCTTACATTAAATTTCCCGATGAACTGAACACCGACCTCTCTGCCATCTATGTCTAGGTACATACCACCGAAGTGGCATTCCAAAATCTTGGCTTTGAAGTCTGCCATGCTACGTGTCGAGTATGTCTTGACGGTAGCTTTGGTGTTCTGCACCATGACCATGCCATTTTTGTCATCAGCATTGGTGATGGCAAAGGCAGATTTTGGCAGTCCATCGAAAAATGCCTTCTTGGCATTGCGATAATTTTCGAATGTTTTGTGGTAATCGAGATGGTCGCGAGTCAAGTTGGTAAAGATTCCACCTGTGAAGTTCAATCCACCGATACGCTTTTGTGCAATGGCATGTGAGGAACATTCCATGAAGGCATATTCGCATCCTGCTTCTACCATTTTGCCTAGCAACTCGTTCAGTTCGATAGGGTCAGGTGTTGTATGGTCGGCAGGGATGGCTTCATCCTCGATATAGTTGCAAACTGTAGAGAGTAGTCCGCATTTATGGCCGAATTTCCTGAACATATTATATAATAAGGTAGCGATGGTTGTTTTGCCATTTGTTCCAGTCACACCTACAAGTTTTAGCTTTCTAGAAGGATCGCCATGAAAAATGGTTGCTACTTTTCCCACGGCATCTTCTGTAGATTCTACCTGGATATAGGTAACACCTTCAGTTTTTTCCTCAGGCACATCTTCGCACAAAATAGACTTTGCCCCAAGTTCTATAGCCTTAGGGATAAACTTGTGCCCATCTACCTGAGTGCCTTTCATGGCAACGAATAGATGTCCATCCTTAATCTTACGTGAGTCGATGTTTACACCTGTAACCTCAACTTCAGCATCTCCGATTATTTGGATCGGTTTGATGTTTTTGAGCAATTCTTGTAACTTCATATCTTGTTTTTGTTTTATGTTACACCTTATTATATATATATATACGCTTATTCAAGCGTGATGATGCAAAAGGCACCTTTCTTGACTGGAGTTCCTGGCATCAGGGTCTGCTTGACAACTTTTCCTCTGCCATATAGCCGTGTTCTAATACCACGACTTTCCATCATATAAACAGCATCTCGTGCTCCCATGCCCATGATGTCGGGCACAATGCCTTTGCCATATTGCTTTTCTTTTTCAAGTTTTACATAGCGGTTGCCAATCTTTTCTGCTTTTCCCCAAATAGGATTTCCATTGAGGTAACTTCCACTCCAGTTGGTGTTTGTCTTGATGCCAAGGTGTGTCAGTACGTAGTCTGCTGCCAGCACATTGCCATTTTTGACGTCTGGTATCAGTATGGAAGCTGAGTCTTGGGCATCTTTGACATCTAGTTTCAAGTCTTGTGCCATGATGCCTTCTGAAATTTCATGGAACACTTTTCCACTCATACCTCCACCAGAGGCAGGGAGACCTGACTTCTGGATGCAAACGATACAGCTATATCTTGGGTTGTCGGCAGGGAAGTAACCCGCGAAACTAAGTAGATAGTTGACTCCGCCTGACTTATATCCGCCAGCACCCTTTGACATTTGGGCGGTACCTGTTTTGCCTGCCACCTTGAAGTTAGGTGAGCCAGCTTTCTTTCCGAGTCCGATGCTGACTACTTGTTCCAAGATTGTTTGCATCTTTTTTATGCTTTGCTCTTTGGCAATATGCTCATGCATCACTTCTGGAGGAAATTCCATGATGGTTGTCCCATTCTTGACGACTTTTGTGACGAATCTCGGTCTCATCATGGTACCATTGTTGGCGATGGCATTGTAGAAGGTTAATGTCGAGATAGGTGGAACCTGTGTCTCGTAACCGATGCTCATCCATGGTAGGGCAGTCTTGCTCCAGTTGTCGTATTGCCCATGGCTATTCTTGTGCGGCATTCTAATTCTAGCCGGAGTCGCACCGACCAATGGTATTTTAAGGTCGTCAGCCAATCCCACTCGGTATATTCCCTTGACAAATTTCTCCGGATTGTTCCTGTAGTGGTCGTCGATGATTCTGCTGACACCGATATTGGAACTGTACCATAAGGTTTGTGCGAATGTCAATCTTCCGTATCCACCTTTTCTCCAATTATGGTCTTTCATATCTCTACCATACATTGGCCAGACTCCACCTCCAGTCTCTACAGAGTAGGTGGTATCGACCACACCGTCATCCAAGGCTACGAGCAGGGAAGCCGTCTTGAAAACTGAACCAGGCTCCAATAAGTCGCTGACAGCATGGTTGTGAATCTCTCTATATTCTCCATCAAAACACTTCTCCATGTTGACAATGGCTTTAATGTCTCCTGTCTTGACATCCATGACGATGGCAACGCCTACATTGCCATTGATTTCCTTCAATTCGTTGATGACGGAACGTTCAGCAAGGTCTTGCATGCTCACATCAATGGTAGTGACGATGTCAGCACCGTCGATAGGTGGGGTGTCGGTGATGTCAAGGAACTTGTTGCGTACCTTCCTTCGGTGTACGATACCATTGGTGCCACGGAGGATAGAGTCGTAGGACAGCTCCAATCCAAATCTTGCCGTGTCTTTCGCACCATACATGGCACCGATGGTTCTTCCCGCCAGCGAACCATAAGAACGCTTTCTTGCATTGTATTCTTCCCAATGGAATCCACTCTTGTTGGTTCCTAACTTGAACAACGGAAGCTCTTTCACCTCGGTAAATGTATTGTAGTTGATGCGCTCGTTGTAGATGGCCCAATGTCTCTTTTTCTTAGCTTTTCCTTCGTCAAGATGTGCTTTGAATTCTGCAATGGACTTGTCGGGGAAGATTTTGTGCAATCCTTCGCAGATAGAATCTTCCTTTACGTTCCAAAGAGAGTCGCCATTTGCCTCGTCTAGTGCCACGAAGTCCATGAAAACCTTGAACTCAGGCAAGGAACTCGCAAGCAACTGCCCCGTGCAGCTCAGAATATTGCCTCGGTTTGGCTTTACCGTTACAGAGTCTTTCTTCTGTCGCTCGGCTACTTTCATCCAATAGTCGCGTTTGGCAGTCATGATATAGAGTGACTTGCCTACTATGCATACGGCTATGATTATCATGACCAATGAGATGGCACGATATCTAGGCATCACTTTTTTTGCATCAAACTTGCTCATTCTTCGGGTACATTTATTATATATGGAGGTTGTGTGGCGATGTGCAGGATGCTGTCCTTATTGTTCTTGAGCATTTCCAGCACGTTGCTTTCACGACTTTTCTCTGTTATCTGACTGCTGCTTGACAGGGCCTTGTACTTGGCATCTTGCAGTTCTTTTTGCAATTGGTCTATCTCGATGAGGTCCTTTTGGATGCTGTATCGATTGGATATATATATGATGGTGAAGCCGACGACTAGGATGACCACCCAGATTTGTCTGCGGATGAACTGAGCCGTCAGGATGTCTCCACCCAGTATCTTGCGAAGCGTGAAGTTGGAAGATTGAGGTGCTTCTTCCTCAATGGCCTGTTGGGCGATGACATCTTTCAAGGCAAGCTTCCCCTTGTCTTCTTTCTGCTCCACATTGGTCTTGTCATCTTTATTATCTTCGTTCATTTCTTTTCTGCGATTCTTAGTTTGGCACTTCTGCTTCTAGGGTTTCTCTCTTGCTCTTCTTTGCTAGGTATGATGACCTTGTTGTTGATGAGCTTGAAAGGAGTTTCCACTCTTCCGAAGAAATCTTGTGAGATTTTACCTTCCGAGTTTCCCGATTTCATGACGTTCTTGACGATTCGGTCTTCTAGTGAATGGTAAGTGATAACGGATAGCCTTCCACCAGGTTTCAACAATTCTGTTGCCGCTTTGAGCATCTCTTTCAAGGCGTCCATCTCATGGTTGACCTCTATTCGGAGCGCTTGGAATAGTTTTGCCATATCTTTCTTCTCACGTTCTCTCTTGAATAAAGGTTCTACTGCTTTGATGAAATCCGTGGTTGATTCTATTCTTTTTTCGTTTCGAGCCTTTACCAGGGCTGAGGCTATGCGACGAGAGTTTTTGAGTTCCCCATAAAGATAGAAAATGTCGGCTAGTTGACTCTCCTCATAGTCGTTGACGATGTCTGCAGCTGTCTTTCCTGCTCTCTTGTTCATTCTCATATCAAGGGGTGCTTCATATCTAAAAGAGAAACCGCGGGTCTCATCGTCAAAATGATGACTAGATACGCCGAGGTCGGCAAGCAGTCCGTCAATGCCATCCACTCCATAATACCTCATCCAGTTTTTTAAGTATATGAAGTTGGAACACACGAATGTGAAGTCCTTGTTGGGCACAACGTTTCTTTCTGCATCGGCATCTTGGTCGAAGCTATAGAGATGTCCGTTGCCGTTGATGCGAGCTAGAATTTCCCTGGAGTGCCCACCACCACCAAACGTAACATCGACATAAATGCCGCCTGGCTTTATGTTGAGTCCATCGATACTCTCGTTGAGTAGTACTGGCACATGATATGTTTCTGCAGTCTTTACCATCTTTCTTTTTGTGCTATTCTTCGTTATTAATTGACATCACGTCTTGCAATGCCTTGCTGAATTCTTCCAGGTCCATGAACGTTGTCTCTTCCTCTCCTTCGTTCTTCCAGATTTCTATGGTGTCTCCCATTCCGATGAATCGAATGCTTTGCTCTATGTCTGCCATTTTAAGAAGTCTCTTAGGTATGAGAAAACGTCCGTTCCCATCCAGGGCTAATAAGATGGCATCTGCAATGAATGTCCTATAGATTTGTTGTTCTTTGGCATTCCAACGGTTGAGCTTCTTGCGGAGCTGGTCTAGTTGTTCGTTCCATATCGACTCCGGGTAGATGACGAGACAAGGCTGGAAAACGTCTTTTCTGAGCACGAGGCTCTCTTCGCCAGAAACCTGTAGTATCTTGCGAAACGAAGCTGGCAAGAAAGCACGTCCTTTCGAGTCAGTTTTAGCCTCTATGTTGCCTAAAAAACGCATACGTACATCTTATATATAAGAATTCGGGTCCAAAGGTACACATTTTTCCCCATATTTCCCCACTTTTCCCCACAAAATTTAATAAACTTAATAAAAAAGTTGATTATGTGGGGAAATTAATCTTTTATGAAGGGACTTATTGGGTGTTATAAGATGATTTGTTTCGTGTGAAAAATATCACGAAAAATGGCAAAAATGGTGGAAAACAAAGCAATTTACTAGTAAAATCAAGTAATTTTTGTTTTTTTTTCACTAAAAAGGCTCGTATTTGAAAAAGTTGAGTTATTTTTGCAGATAGTTAGCTGAAATATAGAAATGAGTGAAGCAATAGAGAAGACAATCGACATAGATAAAATCTTAAAGGGCAAGATGGGCAAGAAGGCAAAGTTCGTGCCCGGTTTTCTTGTGTCCTGGCTCAAGCGAATCGTTCATGAGGACGAGGTCAACAAGTTCTTGTGGGAGAGTCGCCATCTTTCGGGAACGGAATGGTTGACGGAGTGTGTGAAGTATCTGAAGATGGACATTGAAATCGTGGGAAAGGAGAACTTGCCTGACAAAAATGATGGCAAGCTCTACACATTTGTGTCCAATCACCCTTTGGGAGGTCAGGACGGTGTGGCACTTGGCTCGATTATCGGGCAGCATTATGACGGCAAATTCCGCTACTTGGTCAATGACTTGCTGTTGAATCTCCCGGGCTTGAAACCTGTGAGCATCGGTATCAATAAGACGGGACGCAATAGTCGTGACTTCCCACGTATGGTGGAGGCTGGCTTTCAAAGCCAAAACCACATGCTGATGTTCCCTGCAGGACTTAATAGCCGTAAGCGAGACGATGGAACGATTCATGACATCCCTTGGAAGAAAACCTTTATCTCCAAGAGTGTGGAATATCAACGAGATGTGGTTCCTATCCATTTCGGAGGTCAAAACTCCGAGCGTTTCTATCGCATCGCTAAGTTCAGCGATAAGCACTTGCCATTTAATTTGGCAATGATGTTCTTGGTCGATGAGATGTACAAGAATGTAGGCAAGCATTTCCGTATAGCCATTGGAAAGCCAATCCCATGGCAAACCTTTGACAAGAGCAAGACTGCCGCGGAGTGGGCGCAGTATGTTGAAGACAGAGTTTACGAATTATAGAGTATCTTTATAAAACAAAGATGGAAGAAGAGATTATACAACCAATAGACAAGGCGTTGCTGAAGAGTGAGCTGACTCCCGACAAGCAACTCCGCATGACCAATAAGAGCCATAACGAAATCTATATCGTTACGGCGAATGACTCTCCAAATGTGTTGAAAGAAATAGGCCGTCTTCGTGAGATAGCTTTTCGCACGGCCGGTGGAGGCTCGGGAAAGTCGATGGACCTGGACGAGTTTGACTTTGGTGACAATTGCTACAAACAACTGATAGTTTGGAATCCTGAGGCTGACGAGATTATCGGTGGCTATCGTTATCTGTTGGGTAAGGATTGGCAGTTGGATGAGAAAGGACAACCTAAGTTGGCAACGAGCCATATGTTTCATTTCTCCGATAAGTTCTTGAAGGAGTATATGCCTTATACGGTAGAGTTGGGTCGCTCTTTTGTCTCGTTGGAATATCAGAATGTCCGTAAAAACACCAAGAGTATTTTTGCCCTGGATAACCTATGGGATGGTTTGGGTGCTTTGACAGTGCTTTATCCAGACTTGAAGTATTTCTTTGGCAAGATGACGATGTATCCTTCTTATATTCGTCGAGGTCGAGACATGATACTCTATTTTCTCAAGAAGCATTTCGATGACAAGGAGAATTTGGTGATCCCGATGAAGCCTTTGAAGTTAGATACTCCAGAGTCTGAGATGGCTGCTATTTTTACGGAGGATGATTTCAAGGCTGACTATCGCATCTTGAATGGTGAGATTCGTAAGCTGGGGTTCAATATACCTCCTTTGGTGAATGCCTATATGAATCTCAGTCCTACCATGAAGCTTTTTGGTACCGCCATCAACTATGGTTTCGGCGATGTTGAGGAGACGGGTATCTTGATAGCTGTCGATGAGATTTTGGAAGAAAAGCGTGTGCGTCACATCAATACATTTATTGCGGAACACCCTGAGGCTTTGAAGATTACAAGCGGAGCCAATAATGTGATTTATAAGGAAAAAGGAAATTAACCATGATATGCAATACTCCCATTTCTTGACCGATTTCATGTCGGTGAGGAAATGGGAGTTGTTGCTTTTTGTTCTTGTAGATTATGAAAAATAAAGTCATTCTATTTATAGGAGCATTTGTCTTGTTGGCAATTGTTAATGCCTGTCAGCATCAGTACCCAAAGTCTTTGGTAGAGGTTGATAGTTTGATTAATTCAAATCCAAAAATAGCTTTGGCTAAGTTGGATTCTATAGGAAGCAATTTAGATACGACAAGAAGAGAGAATATGATGTATCTTCGTCTGCTAAAGATGATGACGAAAGATAAGTTGTATATGCCTTTGGAAAGCTTGGATAGTATTCGTGCTTTGTTGGACTTTTATAAATCCAATAATGATGAACACTTGTTGGCAAGGGCGTATTATGTGTTGGGAAGGAAACAAAGTGATATGATGGATTATCCATCTGCTTTAGGAAATTTTCGAAAAGTCTTGGCTTTGTTAGATAAGCATGATGATATAAGACTACGAGGAATAACCAATGCTCAGCTAGGAGAAATCTTTGGGCATGAGGAAAATCTAAGTTTGGCTATTTCTTTTTTCAAAGAATCCTACCGTTGTGATAGCATATTGAAAAACAAGAAGGGCTTGTTGTATGATTTGAGAGACATCGGGCTTTCTTATGATTATTTAGGTCGTATGGATAGTTCACTGCTAGTTTATAATCGCGCAATACCTCTAGCGAAAGAACTCAAAGAAAAAGAGTTGGAGCATGAAATATATCTTCAAATGGCAAATTGCTATTTGGATAATAATCCCGACTCTGTAGTGAAATATATGTCTTTGGCAAATTTTATATCAAATAACGGTGATGCCGAGGAGATATATGTAAAGGCAGTTTATTATCAGATGGCAGGTAATGAAAGTTTGGCTGCAACTTTGCTCCAAAAGATATTGCCTATTTCAGAAGGAACTTTTAAACTTGAAATTTTAAGAAGATTAATAGGGATATATGGCGAACGGCAAGATGTTCAACGGACAAACGAATATGCAGCTGAGTATTTTGATGTGTCGGATTCTTTAAAACAGATTGGTGCAAAAGAACAAATGGCAAAAGGTCAAGCCTTGTTTGATTACGCTCATCAAATAGAGAAAGTAAGTGATTTGGAAATACAAAACAAAAATAAGCAGCTTGGGTTGTTGCTGTTAATTGTTTGTATTGTAATAATAATTTCCTTGTTTCCCTCCTATTGTGCGTTGAGTGTTGTCAAGAAGTTGAAACTCCAGAATAAAATCAAAGATTTGAGACTGATGGCTATAGGGAAAACATCGGATAAGACAAATCTTTCCACAGTCAAATGGAATTATTATGCCACAAAAAATCGACATCTGACAGATGATGATTGGGTAAGGTTGGAGAAGGAAGTGGAACAGCTTTATCCGAATTTCAAAGAAAAATTATTTAGTTGCAAGAAATTGTCTAGCCAGCAGTTTCATGTATGTCTGCTAGTCAAGATAAAAATGCCAACATCTAAAATCGCAGTATTGACCAGCAGAGCTGCTTCTACCATTTCAACAACAAAGCAGCGCCTTTATGAGAAGATAACGGGAAATAAGGGAAGTGCAGAAGATTTGGATGATTTCTTAGGGATACTTTAGACGATGAAATCGGCATTTTTGAAATGCGAATGTGAATGCGAACTCCGTTTGGAAGGTTTTTCTTCTTTTTTTTCATACTTTTGCGCAATCAAATATTTAAAACCTAAAAAGTATGAAAAAGGTAATCCTATTACTTCTAGCTTTGGGGCTAGTAATGAGTGTTAGTGCTTCCAATAGAAATGGAAAGCGAGTTGTTATGAGACCAACGGCAAATGGGTGGTTTAGTACCCATAAACCACATCGTGTTCCAGCCAAGGAACTTGTGAACCTCTATCAAGAAAACGATGTCCTGCATATTAATGCGGAAGCTGAGTTGATGATAACAATCACAATCAAGGATGTGGATGGCAATACCCTTTCTCAGACAGTTGTCGTAGGCTCTGAGAATGACATGGTAGTTCCAGCTGATGGATCCATTGTGGAGGTCAGTTATAATGATGTAGAGTTAGTGGGAATGTTGTACTAAAATTTCGCAAAGTTTATGAAGCTTAAAACTAAATTACTATTGTTCTCTTTTCTATCTTGTGTTTTGGGCTTGCATGCCCAAAACAAGATAGGCTTCAGTTATGATGAAGCAGGTAATCGGGTCAAAAGAGAAATTGTCATGAGTCAATCTCATAGTAAGGCTAAAAAACGGTCTGCTTCGTTCTCTGATATGATTTCAGACCGGCAAATTAAGATTTCTTCCAATCCAACAAAGGGAGTACTACGTGTAGAGTTGCTTAATTGTAAGGAGCAGGTAACTGGAAATATAGTTGTATATTCACTCTCGGGGGCTAAAATCGCTTGTTGCCCTATCGTGAACAGTATGGCCGATGTGGATATTAGCTCTAGTGTCAGTGGTATCTATGTGCTTCGTATAAACATAGGTGAGTCTTCTAGTAGTTGGAAAATTATAAAGGAATAATATCATGAGACAAAGAATACTTTTTTATTCAATACTGACAATGCTGTTGGTGTTGATGCAATTTTCGTTTGTGTTTGCGGATAACATATCTACAAGCAAGAGTGTTGGTACTCCAAAGGGTGTACTGGAAGTTTCTGCGACAGGTGCAGCGACTTATACAATCCCTATTAGTTGCCCAAAAGGTTATGGCAAGATGACACCTAATTTGTCTTTGGTGTATAATAGTCAGTCTGGTTATGGGTATGTTGGCTATGGTTGTAATGTATCGGGCTTGTCTGTGATTACACGTGGGTGTAAGGATATATATCATGATGGTACGGCATCTGGGGTTAAATATGCAAACGATGGTGCTTATTTCTTGGATGGAAGGCGGTTGATTTATCAATCTGGAACCAAAGGACAAGAAGGGGCAGTCTATGTTGTAGAAGGAGACCCTTTTACTAAAGTCCTTTTTCATGGAACTTCATATACAACCTGGATAGAAGTTACAACGAATGATGGAATGACCTACTATTATGGAAATGGAAACGATGCTAGATTGTCATTTAGTAAGGCTGGCTCTACTTATTCCCATACTTGGTATTTGAGTAAGACTTTCGATTCGCAAGGGCGTTTTATTAATTATATTTATGCGAAATCAAACTTGCAGATTTATCTCTGTTTGGTTGTTTATGGAATGTCTGGTGGCTCTGTAAATCAAATCCACCTTTCGTACGAAAATATTAAAAACCCCAATACTCAGTTGTCAAATGTTGGTGGAGTGAAAGGTTGTGTGGATGTTAGATTGAAACAAATAACGACAGAAGGGAATAGTGGGCAGATTTATCGTAAGTATGAATGTGTTTACGATTCTTTAGCAGACGCTTCTAAAGTGAGATATTCACGTTTGGTGAAAGTTAATGTAAGTAATGGAAATGGCGAATATTTGAATCCGATTGCCTTGAATTGGAAGGGCTTGTCAGGTACTTCTCAGAATGTAACTCTTCCACAAATTGACATTGAGGCGAAAAGTCCTCTTCAAGAGATAGTCAACAAAAGCTTTATGTCTCGTGATTTGAATGGAGATGGTGTTGATGATGTTATTAAAGTAGCTGTTGTTAAGGATTTTACGAGTTCTAATAGCTATAATTCTAATTTGCATGCTTATCTTTTCTTATCGGAACGGTTGGCTGACGGCTCTGTCAAGTATAATTTTAAAAATGATTATACTTTATGTGCTGCTGGCGGAGTCGATGATGCGCATAAGATATTGCCAAGTGGAAATACCATTGCGGATATTGATGGTGATGGCTTTCCTGATGCATTGCTTACTCTTCAGATGCAATATGGAAAAGTTACGCAATATTTTATTTGTGCAATCATGGGCAACACGTTGACGTTACGGAAGTGTAGCTATTATATGACAAGTCCAGAGACCCCTATGTTGGCAACTGCGGATGTTAACCATGATGGCAAAGATGAAATCTTTTATCTGACAAAGGCTAACAATAATGGCAATTATACTTTTGGGTATATGACTAACAGCGACATCAATATTTTAGACCTTAACGAGTATTCTTTGCCATTGCCAAAAGAACCTAGACGTTTTTTTATGGGTGATTATAATAATGATGGTATGCCAGATGCACTTGTCGTATATGATGGTGGCTATAAGATATTCTTTAATAATGGTAGCCGAGATATAAGTAAAATATTTACGAATGCCAATAGTTTGACGGGAACTTCTTTGGCAGATAAGTGGAGGATGGAGCAAGGGGACTTCAATGGTGATGGGCTGTCGGATTTTGTCTATACCGAAAAAAGTGGTGATATATCTTTAGCCTTGAACAATGGAGATGGAACCTTTGATGTCAAATATGCCATCAAATTGGATATGGTGGATAAGAATACAGGAAAAGACGACAACCGTTTTTGCCTGTTACCTTATGATATGGATGGTGATGGTAAAACCGATTTGTTGGTGACAAAAACGGATTATAAGTATCATGGTGGTTTCCATAATCATTATTCGTTTAGAAATACGCAAACAGCTTGGCTTCGCTCTCTTGGAAATACATTGACTTTAGACAAAAAAGTATTCACGGATAATGAGAACGATGCCCAAAGTGGAAACTTGTTGGTGGGTGATTTTGCAGGAATTGGTGTGGCAAGTTTGATGAATTATGGCAAAAATATCTATGAAGCGAACACTGCTGATGCGGTTCAGATGCGTTTGTATTCTAACGCAAACAGTACAGTCGCTTCTGGCAAGGTCGTAAAAATTACTGATGGCTTAGGCGGCGTAAGTACGATTGATTATTCTGTTACTTCTAACCCAAATGTAAAATTGGAGAAAAACAAGAAACTGTCATTCCCTGTTGCTGAGGTAAGCGTTTCTATTCCTGTCGTTAAAAAGATAATCTCACATGGTGTGACGGTAAGTTATTTGTATGGTGGCTTGAAAGCACATACACAAGGAAAAGGCTTGTTGGGGTTTGATCATACTAAGATTGTCAATGAGACTAGTGGTGAAACAGCTGAGACTATGATTGGTGATTGGAACTTGTCTGGGTACGTACCTACGAAAACTACAACAATCACAACCCTTGGGGGCTATCGCAGTACAGTGGTAGCTTGTAATGATGTTGCTCAAACACACAATACTTATTTTAGTTATCCTTCTCGACAAGTTTCTACGGATTACGATGGTAATATTACCACCAGTACATTTGAATATGACACCAACCATGGGTATTTGACTTCTCAAAAAACAACTTTTGGAAGTGAGGATATGTATAAGAAGGTGACTTATCAAGATTATGTTCAAAAAGGTGGTGCTTATCTTCCAACGAAGATTGTGAATATACAGAAGCATGAGGATGCAAGTGAAGAGTACGTGCAAAAAACAAGTTATGAATATGATGACTATGGACAAATAATCAAAAGCTTTACCAATGCAGAGACTCCAATGGTATTTATTACAACTAATGCTTATGACAAGTTTGGAAATATAGTGTCTTCTTATCATAATGGCAATGGTGTTGTTCCTGTCACTCAGTTGTATAGTTATGACCAAACGGGACGTTATTTGGTAAAGGCTTGGCAAAAGCCCGATGCAGCAATCACTGAATATACTCATGATTTGTGGGGAAATGTTTTGACGGCAACAGATGTTACCAATTCTAATTCCGCTTTAATGACAACTTATACGTATAATGGATGGGGTGATTTGATAAAGACTGTTTCGCCGACAGGTGCAGTTGAAACAAATAGCGTCATTTGGGGAAGTACTCCGAATGAAAGGTATTGCGTCGTGAAGTCAGGTGATGGTATGCCTACTGAAAAGACGTGGTATAATTATAAGGGACAGGAAGTCAGGAGCGAGTATCCTGCACTTCTTGGAGTTACTCATCGAAAAATGACAACTTATAATAATCTGAATCAGGTAACTTCTGTTAAGGAAGGGGAAGGTTCGCAGACAAGTACTGAGAACTATAGATATGATGTTCGTGGACGGTTGGTAGAAGATATTCTGAAAGAGAAGAATCTACATACGAGCTATGCCTATGATAATCGTACCATCACAACAACTATTGGCGATAAGATTTATGTCAAGACAACGGATGCCTGGGGAAATGTCAAAAATGCTACGGATCCTTTGACCTCTGTGTCTTATGTTTATAACTCAATGGGCAAACCTGTTGAGGTGTCAACTTGTGGCTCAACAGTGAGGATGGACTATGATGCGGCAGGAAATAGAATTTCTTTGACGGATCCAGATGCGGGAACAATGACTTATGTTTATGGTGCCAATGGTAAATTGTTGAGGCAAACTGATGCAAGAGGAATTGTGACGAATTACAATTTTGATAATTGGGGGCGTGTGAAGTCTTGTCAGGTTGGTACAAGGATTACTTCTTATGAATATGGTAATCAAGACAATGAGACTCAGAAACTAGTGAAGGCTTCGTGTGATGGTAAATACGAGGAATATGCTTATGACAAGTATGGACGAATGATAAAGAAAGTACGTAATGCTTATTCTAATGAAAATTTCACGACGGAGTATTCTTATAATGCCAAGAACCAGTTGACACAAGTTGTTTATCCTGGTGGTTTGTCTGTTTCTTATTCATACGACCAGAATGGTTACCAAAGGGGTGTCTATTCTAAGGACCTTGTCCTTGACTCCTTGATGAGCTACAATGGCCTTGTGGCAGAACACCAATTGCCTTATGGAATGACATTTAGGAGAGTATTAGACGAAAAGTCTGATTTGAAAGGCTTGTTTGTAAAGAAAGGCGAAACAAACGTGTTTGGTATGGATTTAGAATACGATTCTCTGACTGGCAATCTTTTGTCCCGTACTGGTATGCTGCCACAGAAAGAAATGTTTGAATATGACAATTTAGACCGTTTGGTATCATCAAAATCAACAAATGGAGAGTCGATTAACATTTCTTATGCTGCTAATGGTAATATTTTGAGCAAGACAAACGTTGGAAATTATGTGTATGGTGTAAAACCACATGCGGTGATGAGCATTGATAATATTGATGCTTATTCTGCAAATCAAGAGTTAGATACCAAATTTAATGAAATGGGCAAAATTGACAGCGTTGAGATAAATGCCAATCCAATGGCGACATTGGCATTTACTTATGGACCGGACAATCAACTTTGGAATATGGACTATATCCCAAAAGGTCCTCGTGATGTAAATTTGGGTAATAGGTTCTGGAGTCGCTATTATGATGAGGAATATGAAAAGTTCGTGTCTGCAAATAATAATCTTAGTTTTTATTATTTGACAAATAATGTAATAGCGACAAGAGAAAATGATGGCAATTATAAGTTTTACATTGTAGCTAAAGATAATCTTGGGAGTATCGTCAATGTTTTTGATGAAAATGCCAATAAAGTCTTTTCTGCAAGCTATGATGCTTGGGGCAAACAGACTGTTACTTTAGCAACTGATGAAATGTCCTTTTTGCTTCGTGGCTATTGTGGTCATGAAATGCTGACTGAGTGTGGTTTGATTAACATGAAAGGTCGTCTCTATGACCCAATTCTTGGTCGTTTCCTGAGTCCAGACAACTATGTCCAAATGCCAGACAATAGCCAAAGCTTCAATCGTTATAGCTATTGCTTGGATAATCCGTTGAAATATACAGACCCAAGTGGCGAATTTTGGAATTTAATTATTGGTGGTGTAATTGGTGGTGTCTTCGATTGGGCTTCTCATGGATTTCAGTTTAATCTTAAGGGGTTGGGCTATTTTTTCGTTGGCTCTATTGCAGGTTCTGTTACGGCAGGTATGGCATCTGGCATGAATGTTGCTTTGGCTGGAGGAAATTTCTGGGCAGGAGCGGCTGGATTTACTAATGGAATTTCTTCTACAGGTTTCTTTGCAGGGGCATTGGCTGGTTCGTGTGCAGGATTGGCAGGCGGTTTGTTGTCTGGTTTCGGAAATTCTTTAGTTGCTGGTCATAACATAGGTAATAGTTTGGTGAACGGATTGGCTTCTGGAGGTATTAGCGCTATTGAAGATGGTCTTGTTGGAGGTCTTTTGGGAGGTGTTGATGCTTTGGATAAAGGTTCGAACTTTTGGTCAGGAAGAGCTAAACTAGATTTGAATGGGGCGTATTCGTGTTCTGCTTGTATGACTTCGGATTTTATTATGGGGGAAAGTACAATAACAGGAAAATATGTTGGACAATATGAAGGGGTAAATGTATTTGAAACAAAGAAGTTTGGCAGTTTAATAACTCCAGAGTCTGATGGTCTTTTGCATTTTAGAGCCGCAACAATTCCTGAGCGTGGTATTTTAGCAGGAGAAGGTGTGTATACAAGCCAAAAGATTTTGGGAAAGCAAATGATGCAACATGAATTTGGACATATTTTACAATATCGTGAGTACGGCTCGGCTGCTTATTGGCATATAATAGCTCCAGAAAGTCTTTTGAATGCGACTTTTAGTCCATCTACTCATAGTAGCTTTTGGACAGAAACTTGGGCAAACTATATGTCTAAGAACTATTTTGGAAAACTATGGATTGGTGGGTTGGACTATCCTTGTAAAAATATTAGTACGTTTAATTTGTTTAGGGTACAGATGGCTCAAATGCAAGGGTTAATGATGACTAAGCCACGTGGCTTTTTTTGATTTTGTTTGTTATGAGTTTTAATAATGATATGAAAATAAGTATTTTGCAAATGGTGATAGGTGTCTTGTCCTCTTGTGTGCCAGGGTGCGACTCTAGAGTGGTTGCTACATTTGAGAATTGTACAAATGATACTATATTTGTTGGCGTATCTCATTATGATAATATAGATAGTGTTAATTGCCAACTTTTTGCATCCTATAGTTTGCCAACAAATGCCCTCCTTGATACGACGAGTATTTCTTTGTGGACAGATATTTATACTTTAAAAGACCAATGTGTTTATCCTGATTCTAGCTGTTGGGTAAATGCTAATTATTTGTTTGACGAGCATGATACCTGTTATTTCTTTTTGGTGAAGTGGCGGGATGCTAAGAGATACTCTTGGAACGAGATACGAACAAAAAAGATATATTATAAATGGAAGATTATAAAAGAACAAAATGGTAAATTTAAGAGGAATATTTCAAAGTAAGTGTTATGTAATGAAGAAGTTTACATTACTCTTTGCCCTGCTGATGGCAATGGGTGTAAGTGCT
>ERZ808275.130-NODE-130-length-43757-cov-6.381081_pt1 | contig 43757 bp, 32 predicted proteins | sample MGYA00520894_ERZ808275 | MGnify/ENA primary metagenome ERZ808275 (study PRJEB31516, sample SAMN03275598) | gut metagenome | biome: mammalia-associated habitat; material: feces | host: Papio cynocephalus | place: Kenya | collected 2012-08-03 ... | reverse complement strand
TCAAGTCCCACGGTGTCTTCGACCAACTCCTCTACGAGACCAACCGCACAGGAGCGAAATGGATACACGTGTCCTACACCTCCTACGCCAACCGCCACCAAGCAATAGACAACTACAAATCATAGACCTCCGCCGGTCTATCAGCGAATGTAGGCAAAAGTTTAATTATTAAACAACGACCATGGATAATGATAAACGCAATATCGAAAGCGAAGTGATAAATGCAATTTTAGAGAAACCTATTCCGTTTACCATTGATAATGGTCGTTTATTCTATCTTTACCAGCCATCGCTCGGTATCAGTCTGTTGGTGGGGCAACTGCTGCAAGACTTGCAACTCAATAGTCAACTGCTCGTCGTTAATCAGCAAGCAGAGATATTACGTGCGTGCATTGACCAACGCGACCTCGTGTTGCGTATCATTAGCCTTCATACATTTGCCCGCCGGAGCGATGTGCTCCAAGAAAACAAGTTACAGACTCGTATTAGCGAGTTATCCGCACTTTCGGCAAGCGACCTCGCAACACTCGCGGTGGCTATCCTATTATGGGACAACCGACAAGAAGCGTTCATCAAACGTTTCAAACTTGACAAGGAGCGCAAGACCCGCGAGAAGATATATGCCTACAAGAAAAAGAAAGGCGGCTCGATGACCTTTGGCGGAAAGTCTATCTATGGCTTGGTGCTTGATACTGCGTGCGAACGCTACGGCTGGGAACTCGGCTACGTCCTATGGGGTGTGTCGGTTCTCAATCTTAATATGCTACTCACTGACAGCGTACAGTCTGTATATCTGTCAAAAGACGAAGCAAAAGAAGCACACGTTTCAACAGACGGTGTTTATCTTGACGCTCGCGACCCAAAACAACTCCGAGAAATCAGCCGACTAATCAACGGAAAATAACTTCATAAAACGCAAACGAATATGGCAGATGGTGCATTACATTTTGTAGCCACACAAGACAACAGACAGGTCATAGCCTCATTGGAACAGATGAGGCAAGGGTTCTCTCAAATGGCAAGCGCAGCCCAACAATCGGGAACGGAACTTGATGGCACTTTCGAGCAACTTAAATCAACTATTGCCAAAACCGCAGGCAGCATAGCCACTATTGGAACAGCAATGGAGTTGAGCAAGAAAATAGCGACTGTACGGGGCGAGTTCCAACAATTGGAGATTGCTTTCGGCACAATGCTCGGAAGTGGAGAAAAAGCCAACAAGTTGATGACCCAACTCACGCAGACTGCGGCAAAGACTCCGTTTGACCTTAAAGGTGTAGCCAATGGGGCAAAACAGTTGCTTGCCTATGGTATAGCCGCTGATGATGTCAACGACACACTCATTCATCTCGGAGATATAGCAGCAGGCTTGTCTATTCCGCTTAACGATATGGTTATGCTCTACGGAACAACTATGGTGCAAGGGCGTATGTTTACGCAAGACTTGCGGCAATTCCAAGGGCGAGGTGTGCCGCTAATGGAAGCACTGGCAAACACGATGGGCGTTACCAAAGACGCTGTTACCGAACTCGTCTCGCAGGGCAAAGTCGGTGCAGCCGAATTCCAAACCGCCCTTATGTCCCTCACGGCGGAGGGCGGAAAGTTCGGTGGGCTGATGAACGAACAGTCCAAGTCTATCACGGGACAGATAAGCAATATCCAAGACGGCATCGATATGATGTTCAACGAGATAGGACTGAAGTCGGAGGGTGCTATCAATACCGCGCTGTCAGGTGTCTCTAAACTCGTAGAGAATTATGAAACGGTCGGAACGGCAGTCCTTGCCCTTGCAGGCACATACGGGACATACCGTGCTGCGCTTGTGCTTGTGTCTGCTGTGGAAAAAGCACACACCAATATGCTTAAAGCCGCTGTACTCGAAAAGAACCTTGCCTCTGCTGCCAACATCACTTTATCCAATTCGGACGCTATGGCAGCGGCACGCAAATCTCTCTTTACCAAGACTATCAAACTCAATACAAAAGCCGTCCTGAAGAATACCGCTGCTATGCTTACCAACCCTGCTGTACTCATTACCGCGGGGCTTGTCGCTCTTTGCGCTACAGTCTATGCCGTCACCAAGGCTCTCAATACGCAAGCACGGGCGCAGGAACGTGTCAACGAACTCAACGAACAGCAAAAAGAGCAGCGCGAACAAACAAAGAACGAGGCTGACCAAGCCATTGCCACCATACAATCCGAAACGGCTACCGTATATGAGAAAGCCAAGGCTTACCAGACGCTCCAAAAAATTATGCCCCAACTCACAGAGCAATACACCCAAGCGCAAATCGCCAATCTCAAACTCTCTGACGCACAAAAAGAGGTTGCAGCCAATATAGAAAACTTGGAATTTGAGCAGAAAGCGCAGGAAATAGCCAAGACCACAAAGACCATAGAGGACTACGAAAAGCAGTTGGAGATTATGCAAAGTATGCCCAATGGCGGCGGAGCAGGCGTAGGAGTGGTTGCCAACAAACTCGCCACCGAAAAAAAGGTCTTGGAGCAACTCCGCAAGGAATACAACGCTATGCTCAAACTTCGCGAGCAGGCTCTGTTCGATGCACAACCCGCCGAAGTGAAAATTGCCAAGTTCACTGCCGACAAAAACGCTGCACAAGAGCAGTTGGACGCACTGCAACTGCAAGCCGAAAAAGCCGCTGCCAAAGCAAAAGCGGCTTGGGAAAGCAACCCGCTCAACCAATGGAAAATCAGTGTGGGTATCACTTTTGAGCAAGATGCGGCAAACGACCCGTCGCTATTGGGTGGCGAGTATAATATGCTGCAACCACTCATCAAGGGGCTGCAACAACAAATACAGGAAACCGACAACCAAATACAAGGTCTCTCCACCAACGTCTCCAAGCAAACTCTACCGCAACTCGTATCGGCTATTCTTGCAGCCGAAAAAACACTCGAACAGGCTCGAAAGACTTATGCCAACGATATGAACGACACCAATAAGTCCAATGTCGAAAATGCCGAAGCAAGTCTCAAGACGCTGACCGATGACTACAAGACTGCTACCAACACTGCGTGGGTTGATACCCAAAGTATGTACGAAAACATTGCCAAAGCACGGCAACAGGCTCTCGATGAGAGGCAACAAGTGATGAACTCCACCATTCAATCCGAACGTGCGCAACGAGAAGCCAACTATTGGCAGACCATTAAGGAAATAAACCAAGAGGAAGCAGCCTATAAAAAAGCACACAACGGACGCACGAGTTCGGAGTTTGATTTGAAACGTGAGAACGCCCAAATACAGTTTGACATCGATATGAGCAATTTCGACAAGAACTTCGAGGAGTGGAAACGCACGTTCGAGCAAGAAACATTGCAAATCAAGGTTGATATGCAAAATGACGAAGCACAGAATGCTATTGACAACGCACAGTCTGTTGCCGAGAAGATACAGCGGCAAAACGAACTCTACGAAAAGCAAATCGAACTGAAGAAACAAGCCAGCCAACAAGAAGCCGATGACGAGGTGCGCAATAAGTATGGCGACCAAACACTCACTGATTTCCGTGCGTTCTCTGCCGATAAAAACAATCAGGCCGTCCTTTCTTCTTTCCGCAATGCAACGGGTGCAGAGGACAAAAAGAAAGTGGCTGAAGACTCCGGACTGTCAGAGGCTTTGCTTGCTACATATTCCGAAATGGAGCAGATATACGAAGCCTATGCCAAACGGCTTGACCTTACGATACAGCAAACCACGCAGCAGCACAATGCCGATATGCTCCAACAAGACCTTGACCGTTACACCTCCTACCTCGACCAAACGCTCACCTAGGAGGAGCAGTATCAGAAGCGTCTTGCGGACATACGTGCGCAGTATGGTCTCGCCGAAGATGCCGACCTGTCCCAATACGGCGACAACACCGCCATCGGCAGAGATGTAGCCGCTGCCACTACCGAACGAAACCGCGCACAGGAAATAGTCAATCGCGACACGAACATCGGCGGCAAAGACACCAAGTGGGTACAAGACCTTGCCAACCTCGGTGCTGACGTGGCAGGCAAGGCTATGGAGGAGGTGCGGGCTATCTACGACCAATTCATCAAAGAGGTAGAACAGCAGATAGAGACTACCACCCAAGAACGCAACACCGCCCAAGCCAATATCACTGCCGAGAAAGACTTCCAAGCCACCGCCGAGCAGCAACTCACCGATGTAAACACGCAACTCGCCACCGAAAACCTGCCACCGGAAGAACAGCAAGCCCTACTTGAGCAGCGCACCATTCTCGAACAGCAGATAGCAGAGAGCAAAGAACGGCAGGCGGCAGCGGAAGCCGCTATGACAGGCAGCCAACAGACCCTCAACCAACTGACACAGGTACGTGGCAAGGCAGAGAGCGCAGCGGCTAATGCCACAAGCAATGCCTCTACCAAGTCGCAGAAGCAGATGCAAAAAACCAAGCGCACCACTGCTTCCCTCGTTGATGCTTTCGCCGCCGTCAAAGACTCTGCAAACACTATCGCCGACACGTTTGGAGGAGTGCTATCTAACAAGGCAAAAAAAGCACTCGGCACTATGTCCGATGTGGCAGACTTTGGTATGCAAACTATTCAGTCCATTTCTTCGCTCACACAGGGAACGATGAAAGGAATGGAGATGAGTGCCTTTATGGCTTCTGAAAGTATATCTACCGTAGAGAAAGCGTCGGTGATACTAACCATTATCTCTATTGTTATACAGACGGTGATGAAGATTGTGCAGATTGCCAGCCAGTTCACCACGTCTGCCCAAATGCAGGAGGCTATTGACAATCAGTTGGAGAAAGTGGACGAACTCAAGAAACGCCACGAGAAACTGGAGCGGTCATACAAAGACAAGAGCGGCACGGAGTACTACAAAGAACTTGCGAAGTCTGCCAAGGACTATGATACGATTATTACAGCCAATAACAAAGCCCTCCAACAAGCCTCCGAACTCTACGAGTATCAGAAAAACAAATGGGGTGCAGACTCCGACAAAGCCAAAGAGGCAAAGGAGCAAATGGAGGACATTGAGAATAGCGGCTACGACTTAGAGGACGCACAGAAAGAGCAATACGACCAACTCCTCGAAGACTTGTCAGGCACTAACCTCCAGTCGTTCTCCGAGAGCCTTGCGGACGCACTCATTGAGGGCTTTGCACAGGGACGCGAGGGGATAGACGATGTGTGGGAGGACACCATGGACGACCTCATGCGTACCATGATGAAACAGCAACTTGCCCTCGCTATAAAGGATATGTTTGACCCCGTTTTTAAGGAGTTGAACGAGAAGACGAAATACGGCGACCTGACACAGTCAGAGATAGACAGTATTATGTCGGAGTTTGACGCTCAGTCAGAGAAAGCCAAGTATCTTGCGGAGAAGTACTACGACCTTATGTCCGAGCGCGGTCTGCTGGACGACGCGGACGCGGAGGGCAGCGAGGGCTTCGGGCAGATGACGCAGGACACCGCGGACGCTCTCAACGCACGTTTCACCGCCTTACAGATAGAGGGGGCAAACGTGGTGGAAGCGGCACAGACGCTTGTTACTGCCGTGGCTGATTTGGGCGCAGACAGCAAACTGCAAGTGGCAAGCCTGCAAACGCTGATGTATAATTCGGGTATCGCCTTACAAGTGGCACAGGAGCAGTTAGACCAACTTCAAGTGATAGCCGACAACACCGCTCTGCTTGCTGACACCAACGACAGACTGAAAGCCATACAACAGAATACATCGAGATTATGACAACAGAATACTTACAACTGATGAAAGCAGACCTGCTTTCCACCTACCAAGACGAACTCTGCGAGGAGAGTATCGCGGACATCAACCGTGCCACGACCTTGCAGGAGTTTATCGATGTGCTACACACGTACAGCGCATTTCTTACATACAAGTCTATCCCGAAGATAGACTGGGTGCGCAAATGGTTCTCTGACTACAGAGACGAAGCGGAAGCGTACGGCTGCTACATAGACGCTATACGTGCTATCACCAACCCCGCAAAGCCCATAGTCGCTTACGGACACTCTAATCTCAGTGTTGTTGTTACCAAGACGGGGCTGTATAACATCACCCTACAAGACGACAGTTATTGCTCTCTCGTTGCCTACTACACCACTATGATACGTGTACGGCAGAAAGACAACAGCCAAGTGAATATCATACACAAAGACAATCGTTCCATTATCAAAATCCGCAAGGTATGAAACTGCATATATCCCTCAACGGGTACGACATAGCAAAGTACCACCTCACCGCGTTGGACGGCACGTTGAATGTGCTGATGAAACCTGCCGCCTACAAGGCTCTCGCCACCAACGACAATGCCGCCTCGCACGGTGTGTCCGTCATCGCCACTCCCTCCAAACGCCGTGTAGCCAAACAGGACTTGAGTATTCCGTTCCTGCTACGTGCCGCCTCGGTCGCGGACTTGCAGCGCGAAATAGACAACCTTACAACCGTGCTGGTCAACGGAAAGAACATAGGTAACAGCCCGTCGGGCGTGAACGAACTGCACGTGGCGGAACTCAACCGCACCTATCGGTTGGTATATGTGGGAATGTCCTCTTATGCCAATTTCGGACTGAATGGCTATGCCAAAGTGTCAATCAAATTTACAGAACCCAATCCTAACAACAGAAGTGTATGATAGACCCTATCGAAACAATCCGTATCTACAACCCGCAAGGCAAGGCGTATTACTCGGACGCTGAAAAGACAAGCGTGGAGTTCCCTGTTACTAACTCCTGCGAGCGTAGTGCCAAACTGATGGGCGACGATTATGTCCGCCTTGTATTCAAACTGCCCAATAAAGTCGTTTTCGACACGTATGCTTTCATAGAGTACGACGGACAGACATTCTTCCTCAAAGAGACCTACCGCCCCACGCCTAACGGCTGTCTCAAAGAAACGATAGACGGAAAAGAGTCTGTGTCCTCCGCTTACTATTCCTACGATGTAAAGTTCGTATCAATTGCCAATATGCTGACCAAGCCTATATGTTATCGCCACGTGGTGGTCAAAGGCGCGGGCGGCACACAGCAGATATGGGACGAACCCGAGATAAGTATCAACGGCACGTTGGAGACCCTCTACCAAATCATCATAGGCTCTATCGAACAAGCCGCCAACCGTCTGTCTGCTTCGCACTACAAGGATATGCTGGCAAGCATTGCTGCCAACGGCAAGTTTACCAACGGAGCGAAACCCGACGGTGTACAACTCACGCCCAACACCAAGTTGGTATCGTTCTCGTTCAGTGGGGACAACATAGCCAACGTATGCACCTCTGTGGCAAACTCCTACACCGAAGACAGCAAAGACACCGAGTGGTTTATCACCGAGGACGCAAACCATAGTTGCACCCTCCATTTCGCCAAGTATGAGAACAGTGCAGAACAACCGCAAGTGCTATCCGACTACGAATGGGAGAATAACGGCACAGACCGTTTCGCCCGTCCGTATCTCAACGGAGGACTGAAGAGTGTAGAGTATGCACAAGCGTGGTCGGATGTGCCGCAAGTCATCGTGCCTTACGGAGCAGACCGCAATATGTCGGGCATATCCGTTGTGGGTATAGACGAGACCACACAGATGCAATCCACCTTCGGCAAGCGTCTGCGCCTTGACCCGAACACCACCTACAACGTACACGACAAAAACGGAGAGAACGCCGCGACCGTCACCACGGACGCACACGGGGCGTTGAGCAACCCGAACGTGAACACCGGCATAGAGACAACCAAGTTCTACGACGACATCTACCCGCAGTGCCATTTCAAAATCACCAAAGTGGAGGTGAAGAACAAGCGGCAGAGCGGCGAGACCGTCCCCGAATACACGTGTGAGGGCATAGCCGTGGACGCACGCTACACCAAAGAGTACCTCGCACAAAAGGGAATGTTCCCGCTGCGTATAGAGGAAGCAACCACCCTGTCCGTCCGTTTCGAGAGCGGTTTCCTCAACGGTCGGGAGTTCGAGATTGCCAACAAGACCCACAAAGACCAAGGCTCAACAGGCTACAGCCTTAAATTCACCATCGTAGCGGACGGCTCTATCGAGGACGGAACACTCATACCAAGCGGCTATTTCAAACCCAACGTAGGCGACCAATTCGCGCTGTTCAATATGAAGATGCCTGCAGAGTTCGTATCACTCGCCAAGCAAGACCTCGCACAACGTGCTTATGAGGAGTTGCTGGACTTGCAGAACACCCGCCCCGAAGTCAAATGCACCTCCGAGCCGTTTACGTTCATGCAGCATACCGTCTCTTTCGGGGCTATCATGCAAGTATCGTCGGAACTGTTCGGAGACGAACCGTTTATCAGCCGTGTTATTGCCTACTCCTATAAACTCACCTCGCCGAGCAGCGTGCAGTTCTCATTGGCTTCGGCTGTCATGCAGGGTACACTCTCCGAGATGAACAATGCCATATCCGATGTTACCCACACCGCAGGCGGATTGGAACAGCGTGCTATCAACCTCTCCCGACGTAGCTGGAGGGACGCTAACGAGGTGGCGGATATGCTGGATAGTATCACATCCGAGATGATGCTGGTCGGCAATGAACGCTATCAGTTCGGCTTCACCTCATCTATCGAGTGTGTGGATAGCGGGAACAAGTTCGCAAGCCTGCGCATAGGCTATGGCTCGTTGCAGCACACACAAGAGCCGTATATCAACTATGCCAACCGCGGACTGTGGGAGATAAGCGGTGCTACCCTCACCAAGGACGTGAATGGTGCCAACCTCGACCCCGATACTCCGTACTACCTGTTTGCACAAGTAGCAGACGACACCAACCCCGCACGCTTGATACTCACCACCGACGCACACAGGAGCGAAAGCGAAGACGATGTGCCGTATCTGTTGCTGGGCATCTTGTCTTCGGTGTTCGAGGGCAGGCGTGTCTTCAGTCGCACCAACGGCTATACGGCTATTGAGGGCGGCACTATCACCACCGAGCAGATACAGGACGCGGGGCGCAACCTCATTATCGACTTCCAGAGCAACCCGCCACGCATCATAGCCCGCAACGGCGCGGAGATAATAGGTAGCGTCAAGTTCAGTGCTTCCGACACCAAGACAGCAGAGCAGCAACTTGCCGATTTGGGACTGATTGCCTCCTCCGCCCAATCCGCTGCGGACGATGCCAAAGCGGACGCGGCAGCCGCCCAAGCCGCTCTTGACAACTTGGAGATAGGAGGGAGAAACTTGCTGACAGGAACTTCCTCTGCTTTACGCAAAGTTACTGCCGGTTCCAATACTGTATGGGGGTGGAGAATTCCTGAAAGCAATACCTACATAGCATTAGAGCCAAATACAACATATACCGCACGGATGTATATCGAAAATCATATGACAAATATAGATGCGCGTATATATATTATAACCTCAAAGACAGGGAAATATAACAATCAGTCTGACTTGACAGAATTTGAACCCAATCATAACAAGTTTCCCGAAAGATTCCGTATCCGTCCAAATCAAAACGGATATTCGGAAATCACTTTTACAACCCTCTCGGATACTGTCAGTGGGTTTGTTATGGTTCGGTTTAATACTACGGGCAGCACTTCGGTTACAACCGTAACTACTGCGGCTGGGGATTATATCAATTACTCAAAGGTGAAAATAGAGAAAGGCAACAAAGCCACCGATTGGACTCCTGCACCCGAAGATGTTGAAGCATCCATTGCAGAGAGCAAGACCTACACAGAGGGGCTTGTTACGGCTCTCGGAGACACCCTGCAAAGTCAGATAGACGGCGTAGTGGATAGTTACTTTATGGAGGGAGTGCCAACTACCTCCAACGCCCCTGCCAACGAGTGGACGACTGACGAACTCAAAAAACGCCACGAGGGGGACACGTACACCAATATCCAACAATACACCAAGTTAGGCGCAGGTATCTGGGAGAGCGGTGCTATCGGAGTTGGCTCGGCTTATAAAAACAAGGCTTATGCTGATTGTAAGTATAATATGGCTACAAGCATACGCACCAAGGAATTGCTTACCAACCAGCCAAACCAATTGCTGTATGTTCCAAGCGGTTATACGGTTCTTGTTAGTAGATTTGATAGTAACGGAAAGTATATCGGTTCGTATGTTGAGAGTGCAACCTCGTTTACGCTACCAACAGACGCGGCACAGATAGCCATTCAGTTGCGAGCGTCAAGTAATATCTCTGCCGACATTGCCGACACGTTAGGGCTATGTATCAACCCCGATGCAGGCAAGTCGTGGCGTTGGTGCAAAGGCACAGGGGATAGCCCTGCCACAGGTTGGCATTGGCACGAGATAGCCGACAGCGACGCGGTGCGTGCGTTGCAGAGCGCAGCCAAAGCACAGGACACGGCAGACGGCAAACGGCGAGTGTTTGTCGTACAACCAACCCCGCCCTACGAGATAGGCGACTTGTGGGCACAAGGCAGCGGAGACGGCAAGGATATTCTCAAATGCAAGACAGCCAAAGCCGCAGGACAGACCTTTGCGCAAGACGACTGGGAATCGGCGAGTAGTGCATTGACTGCTGCTCAAGCAGCACAGAACTCTGTGGATAATATGGTAATCGGTGGCGAAAACGTCTATACAGGGAACGATAAGCAAATGATCATAAATGGTGAGGATGCATATGGCGATGAGGCGGAGACTTTTAGATTTAACTATTTCTACACTTTAGAGGCTCGTACAACGGTTGTTGTAACAGCGAAGTTGGAGAATGACGATTTGTTGAGTGGTGTTAATCATCTGTATGTGGTTGCCATTCCGTATGGAACAAGTGGTTTGACCGAGAAGAATAACATCTTATGGAAGGATGGAAATGATAATTATAATGTAGAACTAACCTATTTGTCATCTATCAAGATATACGACCTTGGCACACCAATTGGGAGTACGACCAAATTGTTGTTGTATTTCTTTGCCAAAGACGACAAAGGCGATTTGGGTAGTCTGTATCCTGATGACGGTATTGTGTACGCCCGTAGGATTATGGTGCAGAAAGGCAATAAAGCAACTGCCTACCAGCCTTACGTAGAACATCTCACTGCTGCGCTGAAAGGCTCTACCGAAGTAGCAGGCGGTTTGGTGATGACCAATGCGCTGATGCTCAAAGATGAGAAAGGCAAAGTTACCGCAGGTATGAGCGGACTATGCGGCTCAAGCAGCAATCCCGAAAATGTCCTCTTGTGGGGCGGTGGCACGTACCAAGACGCTTTCAATGCCTCACGTGATGCCGACTACAAGAAATCCGCCAGCGGTACACCTATCACCACCCTCCTCAAAAAAGACGGAACAGGGAAGATAGGCATCTTCAAAATAAGTGACACACAGGCTGTTATTGATGTACCCAACCAAGGCAAGGTCGTCATCGACGCAAGTAATAATAATGGGGGTATGTATATAAAAGATACTTCCGATATCACTCGTGTGGCTATTGTTAATAATAAAATCGGTAGTCATAAACCCAGCGATGATAAGGTCGTATCGAAGACCAAGAACATAACTAAGAATGAAGTTCTTGCTCAGGGTAGCAGTGGCACATGCACCACTAACCTATTGGCAGTCCTATGGGATGATATGCTAACCACAGAGACAGGACAGAGCAATACTGTAGAAGTGATGATTGATAATAGTTTTGTGCTTACGCAGTACCTCAATAATTTTACAGGCAAAACACCCACCGGAAAGGTGACATTTCTGTTTGCATTGCAGAGTAGTACAAATAGTGGAACTTCTTGGAGTAGTTGCGCCAGCAAAAGTTTTACAGTCGAAACACCGTATTTAGGTAGCGATGGTTACTACTATTCCGAATATACAGGCAGCCGTTTCATTCTTACTTATAAAAATGCTAATGCGAGAAAATTCCGTCTTATTTTGAAAATAACTGGTACAAGCACGAATTTCGGTGCTTGTTTGGGCGTGCTGAAAGCCGCAATGGCTATCAAATATACCTATACGCACGTATCCAGTTATGCCGCAAAGACGATTATCGGAACAGATGGCTTGATAACCGCATATGACAGCAGCAAGTATTTTATGGTTCAAAACACCTCAACAGGGCAGAAGATCTATGCTAAAGGGCTTGCAACGGCAAAAGGTACAGCAGGCAGCGGAGAATTGTATGTAAGCCAAGGTTTTATTGATGCGTTCAAGGCATTATGCGATGCACTTAACCAATTCTTCCCCAAAGTAAGAACCGTAGGAGGCAATGAAACAAATGCCCTTGAATGTGTAAAAAAAGTAACTGCTGTTAAGAATATGTTGGACGCAACAAGTATCATAGCAAATTCATAACATTCAATAAAGAGGGCGTGTTTGCACGCCCTCTTTATTGCTTATAAAAAACTGTTCTATATCGTATGTCGTCATCGTCGTCTATGATAGAATCTCCTTTGTATTTAAGCGTAAATTCTACCTTATAGGGCAATTGGTCATAGTAGCAGTATATGATACTATCTTGAAGCGAATAATACCCCCACCATTCAATTCCACTTTCTTGCCACAGCGGTGTGTCTCTTCGATATTTTTGCTCATAAAAAGTGAAAGACTCCCATTCCGCATTGTGCGACTTATATGTAGTTCCTATAAGTGGAGTATTTCGCTCTATTTGAGTTCTTGTTTCTTGCTCATTGAGAGGTTGTTCGCACCCAACCAAAAGTGCGATAGCAAACATAAGTAAGCAAATCTTTTTCATAATATCAGTTGTTTATATGGGTTTGAGTTGATTAGAAACTGACAGCCACTCCCGCGCTAATGCAAAAAGGATTGGAATATGTTTCATATTGGTTTTGAGATTGTGAATATGTTTTGCGATTTATATCCTCACTTAATTCGCTGCAAAGTTACTCTAAAATTTTCAATATAGCAAATCCACTTACAATATGTTGTAAAACATAGAAACATCAGAAAAGGAAATTATTTGAGTATTTACTCTATTTTTAGTAATTTTGTGCCGTTTTTCAGAACATGGCAGAACGGAGTATGATGAACATCAACCTCTCCAAGAGTTGCCGAAAAACTATGCAGTTGACACCATTCGACCCATATTTTACACAGATTTGGTGTAATTCTGTGACTAACAAAACTCACATCAATGCATAACAACCTGACAGACAACAGACAAACCGTCCAAGACAAAATTCTGTATCGGAAAATAGAAAATAAGTTTGGTTATTCAGAGAAAAAGTTGTAATTTTGCAGCAGATTATTAAAATACTAACCAATATCTTTAATGTGTATGAAAAAATCCATTGTTTTGGCTATGGCTATGGTCGTAGCAGCAAGTGTGGTCTTTACGGGCTGCAAGGAGAAAACCAATATGGAGCAGTTGAACAGTACCGACTCGAAAGACTACAATGTGGAACAGTTGAACAGTACCGACTCGAAAGACTATCTGGTAGAGACGGGCAAACAGTTGCTCAATACTTTTAATACCGCTGACCAAAAAGCAGCAGCGGACTTGTGCAAAGGCTTGTACAAGAAGTATGAGAGTTACGACTGGAATGACATTGAGAACCAAGTGGAGACCGATTACCACAGTCAGTTCGAACCGTTCTTCGGTATGCCGCGCCGTATGGCACAAGTGGCAGCAGGCGAACAATTGCCTACCGCTACCGACAAGACTATTCTCTTCTCTCTCGCTGCTATGGGGCGTCTGTTTGAGATGGACGATGCCAATAAAACCATCAAGATTACCCGCACCAACGATGCTACTGCCCGTTTGCTGTTCAAAGATGCCGATGGTACGCAATGCGAGGTAAAACTGTGGGGCGAAGGCAAAGAGACCGAAATCGCCTATACCTATGAGGAGTATTCGTACAAAGAGCAATACGATCAGAACGGCAATTGCACCGTTTATGAGCGTGTGTATGAAGGAAAACGAACCATCAAGGTGCAGGCTCCCGCTACCATCAAGATGTATCTCAAGCAAGGCAGCAACACCATCATCTCCTTTACTTTCAACTGGGACAGTAACCTGAAAAATTACTTCAACGAGTCGCTGGCGTTGCAAGTGGTGAATATCACGGTTACGGAAGATGCCGAGGTAAGCACCACCTCCGCCAAAGCCGCTTTTGCGGTCAACTATGGCGAGACCACGCTCCTGTCCGGTGCAGTAAGTTTGCCAAAGTACGAACTGATAGAGTGGAGCAACGGTGGCAATATCACAGAGGCTAACGGAGAAGAATGGATAGCGAAATATGAGCAGAGATATGAATATCTGTTGGGCAAACTTGGTGCCGGAGAAACAAAACTGAATGTGCTTGACCGCGTGCATGTGGTAGGACAGATGACCGATGGGGCTGCTTTGTACGATGCGGCTGTAGCATGGGACAAGAAGTATGATGCTGATGATATATCCTCACGCACTTATACCTACAAATATACCTATGAGACGGAATATGGGACGGAGTACAGAACAGGGACCGATGAATATTATCCCTACTGGGAAAGAGCGTGCCACACGTTGACGGCTCAAAAGGAATACTGCTCGATCTATGATAAATATCTGAGTTGCGCACTGTACTACGGCAACAACGAAGAAGAGAAACAGGCAGAACTGAAACTGCAACCGTGCGAGCATAAAGATTCGTATGAACCATGGGAATATACCAACCGATACAATTACGGCTATTCTGATTTCAGTGTAAACTTCCCGATCAACTACGTTACTTACGAGGTCGAACCGGTGCTGTATTTCCCCAAAGACCAGACGACCTATGCCTTTGAGACCTATTTCGACGGCAAGACATTCAATTCGCTGGTTTATATGGCAGAAGATTTGGTAAACAAATATATCGATTTGCTTGACCCTGATTTCGGTATCGGACACGTTAAGTTCTAAATGCGCCGAGCGTTTTTGAGCATAGTGCTGTGTATGAGTAGCCTGTCCTGTATAGGGCAGGCTATTTCTCGCGATACACTTACCATATTGAAGCAGATTGAGGAGGTGGAGATTGTGCAGCAGCGCAGTTCATCTTTTGTAGAGACAAAAGGCAACAAGTTGGTGGTCAATGTACAGGACATCGGTAATATGCCCAAGTTTCTCGGCACAAGCGACCCCGTGCGCTATATGCAGTCGCTGGCAGGTATTCAGACCAACAACGAGACTACATCGGGCATTCATATACAGGGCTGCGATGACTATCAGAGTATAGTGAGCATTAATGGTGCGCCAATCTATTACCCAAACCATCTGCTGGGGCTATATTCCGCTTTTATCGCTCCGCATTTTGACAAAATCACCATAGAGCAGGCGGAACATAACGGTACTATGGAGAACCGTATCGGCGGCAAGGTGGATTTTGAGACCAAGCACGCACAGCCTAACCGTTTCGGTATGGAAGGCAATATAGGCTTGGTCAGCACCGATCTGACTCTGGCTGTTCCGTGCGGCAGGAAAAGTACGCTCTATATGTCGGCACGCGGGTCGTATCTCAACCTGCTTTACAAGCGTTGGCTGAAGATAGAGGACACCCGATTGGGCTATAACTTTGCGGATGCCAATCTGACGTATGCTATCCACCCCACGGAGAAAGATGAGATTGTTTTTTCGGGCTTTTTCAGCAGAGACCATATCTCCGTGGCGGATACTTCGCAGTACAACGTGGGAGTAAAGTGGTACAACATTGTCGGTTCTGCCTATTGGTTGCACCGGTTGTCTGGCGGACAATGGAAGACCACTCTCAGTTATTCGCATTTCAGCAACCGTGTGGGCGTTAACGCAATGAATGTCGTAGTGGACGCAAGTGCGTTATGGTCGAGTATTGATCTGAAGAACCGTCTCAACCACCGCCTTGCCGGCAATCTGTATTTGTCCACCGCTATCGACTATTCGCAGTACATCCTGCGCCCGCTGTCTTTTGCGCAGTCTGGATTGGAAATCAGCCTTCCGCGAACATCATCGTTGCAATATGCGGAGGAAGGTTCGATAGGAATTGATCTGCAACATATAGTTACCGACTGGTTCCGTTACAACATCGGTTTGCACGGCAGTCTGTACTATAGAACTCGCTTGTTCGGAGCGTGCGACCCGAGGGTGTCTTTCCGCTTTCAAGTAGCCCCTGACCACGAATTGTCAATCCATGGAGGGCTTTATACCCAGTATTTCCACAAAGCGGGTCTGACGGGGGGCGGTTTGCCGACCGATTTCTTTTTGCCCGCCGACTCGTGTTTTACTCCCGAGAGAGCCGTTGCCTGCAACCTGCGTTATTCCGCCTCGTTCCTATCGGGCAAGATTACGCTGCAAGCCGAAGCGTATTTCAAACAGATATATGGTGTCGTGGAGTCGCTGGGCAATATCATGCAACTTATCAACAAAGGCTTTAACTACCAAGACTATCTCATCCGTGGGGACGGACGCAACTATGGTCTCAACCTGATGCTGCAGAAAAACAGTGGTGTCCTTACCGGTTATGTATCCTACTCATTGGGCTGGGCAAGACGCAAATTGCCCGGTTTGGACGGTTCACAGCAATATATCTATGCGGCAAGCCACGAGCGGAGGCACGACCTGAATATCGTCCTCAATGCACGTTTTGCCAAACGGTGGAATATCGGTGCACAGTTCGTTCTGGCAAGCGGACTGCCCTACACAGAGGCTAAAGAAGCCTATTTTTTCAACGGGCAGATGATTTGCCGTTATTCCACATTCAACGGAGCGCATATGGCGTTGTATAACCGGTTGGATCTGTCCTGCTCGTATGACATTATCAAGAAACAAGACCACGAATTGGGTATCAACCTATCCCTGTACAATGTCTATTGCCACCGCAATCAGCAGTTTGTGGTCTATCGTGAGAACCTGCGACCTATTCAAGGTACGGCATTATCCATTATCGTTCCCTCTATCAGTATCTATGGCAAATTCTAAATTACATATTATATGTAAACGGACGGTGTTTTTGTTGTGCCTGTGTCTCTTGTACGCCTGCCGCCCTGCGGATGTAGCGCAACCGACACTGGTCGTTGAGGGTTGGATAGATGCCGACCAACATCCCGTAGTACTATTGCACACCACCTATCCGCTGAATAACGACAAAGATACATTCCGTACCCTGGCAGAAGCAATACCCGAACACATCATCACTTTCGGACGGGTTGTTTTGTACGATGGTTCCGACTCGGTTATCCTCACAGGGCGGGTGGACACCAACTATATGCCGCCCTATATCTATACAACCGTTTTTATGAAAGGCGAGGTCGGAAAAGAGTATCGTCTCCATGCTTCATATAAGAACTACTCCGCTACCGCCACTACGTTTATCCCCTCCGTACCGGTTTTCGATTCGATCTTTGTCAGAGTAAAGGATTCCCTCAATACTGAGATATGCGGTTATTGCAGTCATCTGATACCCGGTGAGCATTATCTTGTAATGGTTAAAAAAGCCGCTGACAGCCAGTACTCGCTTTGTCCAATGGGGGTGTTCGAGGCACAGAAAGAACAGATGCGGATTGATATTCGCAATCCTCTTAATTTCGGCTCAAAAAATCGTTTGGGAGCCGGCTATTGGAGCAGTTTGTATTTCCCAAAATGGAAGAACACTAAAATTGGCATAAAATTTGCGCACATCGGTGCGGATGAGTACCGATGTTGGGATTCCTTTGGAGCACAAAGCCTGACACAAGGGGTGTTCTTCGTAGAAACACACAAGAATATAGCGACAAACATCAGTGGCGGATTGGGCTGTTGGTGCGGTATGGGAGCCGCAGAATACGAAGTAAGTATTGATCACACGGAAATATACAGATATACAAAATGAAAAAAATAAAAGCACGGCTTATCTTGCGTCTGAACCTGATTTTGGGAACGGTCATGGGTGTGCTGACGGGCTGCGGCAGCAGCAAGAAAGCCGCTGACCGGTCGGGTGAGATAATGGCAATGTATGGTATTCCGATGGCGCATTATCAAGTGAGCGGTACAGTGCGCAATGCGGACAACCGCCCCGTAGAGGGTGCGCAGGTGGTGGTAAAAGGCTATAAAAACTTTGCCATAGGCGATACGTTGCTGACCGACACACAGGGCAGATACAGCGGAGAATTGGAGGGGTGGCCTAACGACAGTATCAACGTGGTGGCTACCGACCCGAAGACACAAAAGACGGACTCGGTACAGGTACCGGTGAAGTACGACAAGCACGAGGCATGGAACTCTACCGCCAAACCGATGAAAGTGAATGTCCGCATCAAATAACACCCCATACACAAGCATTAAAACAGACAAGATATGATTTTATCGATGACAGGTTATGGCAAAGCCGAAAGCCAACTCAAAGAACATAAGAAAGTGATTATTGAGGTGCGCAGTCTCAACTCGAAGTCGCTGGATCTGAGTATGCGCCTTGCGCCGCAGTTGCGTGCTCACGAACTGGATATCCGCACAATCATCAGTCAGAGGCTGGAGCGCGGCAAGATAGACCTGAGTATTTATTACCAAGACACCGCCAACCCCGAGGCTGGGATGGGCTTTGCGCCTGTCAACCGAGAGGCGTTTGCGTACTACTACAACGAGTTGAAAGAGTTGCAACAGCAATACAATATACAGGATTGCAACCTGATAGATAGTATATTGCGTATTCCCGATGTGCTGAAACCGTCGGAGGATTGCGCCGAAGCCGGCGAACAGGAATGGGAGATTGTCCGCAATACGCTCAATCAGGCAATCGACGCTTTCTTGGCTTTCCGCATACAGGAAGGCGCAGCATTGGAACGTATGTTCACCGAGAAATTGGACGGTATTGCAGCATTGCTGGCTGAAATCGAGCCTTTCGAGAAGAGCCGTGTAGAGAAGATACGCCTGCATTTGCTGAATAATCTGGACAAACTTGCCGACGAAACCAAGCAAAAGATTGATATGAACCGCCTCGAACAAGAGATGATCTACTATTTGGAGAAACTCGATGTAACAGAGGAAAAAGTGCGTCTAACGAACCATATCAAGTACTTCCGCGAAACTATGAACGACGACGGTACGGGAGTGGGAAAGAAACTGGGCTTTATTGCGCAGGAGATGGGGCGTGAAATCAACACTCTCGGCAGCAAGAGCAACCAGAGCGAGATGCAGATTATAGTGGTGAAGATGAAAGATATCCTTGAGCAAATCAAAGAGCAGGTACTGAACGTGCTGTAAGCACATTTTGCCATATACACTAAAAACCCGCCCGTGCCAATGCAAGCACGGGCGGGTTTTCATTGTATTACAGTGTGTATCCTTATCGTATTTTTCTGCCAAACAGGTCGTACCATACGCCGTCGCGGACAATATAGACCATACCATCTATAAGTACTTTTTGCGCAGTGCCTGTGTTAGAAAGAGCAACAGTAGTATCATCTATTCCCATTGCAAAATCAAAGTATTCCGGTACTTGCGGGAGCGACACTCTGGTGCCGGTATAGATCTTCAGTTCACCCGGTTGCAAGGTGATAGTACCCGATGCCATAGTGCCGTTGAGATAATAGTCGTACCATGTGCCACTTGGCAAGGTTATGGTTTGGGCGGTGGTAGCAGAGAAGTTGCCTGCCACAAACACATTGTTACCCCACTGGATAGTGCGCACTTTCTGCCCGCTGCCTATCTGTACGGCGGTAGGATTGCCCTCAAACACTTCGGGCATCAGGCGTGTACGCAGTTGGATGGCTTGTGCGGTTTTCTGATAAGCGTCCATCCGTACACTGCCCTTGCGGAACCAGCCGGCGTTCTCGGGACGCATCTTCACCTGCATCTTCACCTCTTCCTGTACCTCGGCTTTGATACCGTAGTCGTTGTCCGTACCCCATTTGCCGGCGGCGTTCTGGTACTTTGAGTTGTCGTAGCCGAGTTCGGCAAAGTGGTAGAACATGTGGGAGCCGTTGAGCAGAGTGGCGAATGCCATATTGAGCGGCACACGTCCGACGCGCGTTGCTTCGTCGGTTTTCATATCTCCGTCGCCCCATCGTTTGGCTTTGAAGAACACACGCTCCTCGTCGTGGCTCTCGGGGTAGGAGATGTAGCCGTCTTGATTGGCTTCGGCGAAGGAGTCCCCGTTTTTGAGCCAGCCCATTGCGGTCTGCTCAAATGCGTTGCAGGTGTTTTGCCAGCAAAGCATACCGGCATTGACTAATTTCGGGCGGTCGCTGTTCATACTCTTTCCCCAATGTTCGAGGATCATATACGCATCGTCCGAGACGGCTTTGACACCCTTTTCGTAGTAGTCTTTCAGGTTTTCCACGGCGTTGTATTTCTCGCCGCAGATACCATGGCTGAGGTCCAGACGGTAGCCGTCCACTTTGTACTCCTGCAACCAGTATTGCATGGCGCGGGTAAACATAGCGTGTGCGGGAGGGAAGTCGTGGTTCCAGTCTTCATACACATTGTCCGTGTGCGGAGCGGTAACGTTGAACCACGGGTTGTTTTTCAGGTCGGTGCCGTAGGGATAGAGTTTGTTCATCGGGTTGAGTCCGGTGGCGTGGTTGAAGACCATATCGAGAATGACGGCGATACCGCGTTTGTGGCACTCATCAATGAAGGTCTTCAGTTGTTCGGGCGTGCCATACGCCTTGTCAAGGGCAAAATAGTGGTTGGGCGAATAGCCCCAGTTCTGGTTGCCGTCGAACTCGGTTACGGGCATCAACTCCACAGCGTTGATGCCTAGACTTTTGAGGTAGTCAAGACGCTCCATCAAGCCCGCAATAGAGCGCATAGGTGTGTGGTCATAGACCCATAGTTCGTAGATAACCAGATTGTTTTTGTCGGGGCGTTTGAAGTTGAGCGTGGCGTCCGACCATGCAAAAGGCTCCTTACCTGTTTGTATCACCGTTACATAATCGTGTCCTTTCTCGGGGTATGGCATCAGGTCGGGGTCTATCTTGCGCGGCTCGTATTGGTCGTCGGGGTGTAGCAGTTTCTCGGAATAGAGGTCGGAGATGTATTTGACCACGCCGTCTGCACGTACTACCACATATTGCATAGCGTACTCCTGCCGGGGCTTCAGCCCTGTAAGGGTTATCCAGAAATAGGCACTGTCGGTGGCTTGGCGGAGTTGATAATCGTTACTGATTGTCCAGTCGTTGAAGTCGCCTATCACAAAGACGTGCTGTGCAGGCTCGGTCTTGCTTGCGGCGTAGGTACAGAGCGTTACCTTTGTCTGATCGTCTTTGTCATAGTAGATGCCGTTCAGAACTCCGTCGGGGCGGTTGGCTTTGGTCGGGGCTTGCGGTACGCAGGTGTATGCCGTGGCGGTGGCTTCTTCGTTGTCGGTCTTGGCTACGAACTCGAAAGTATAGTTGCCTTCTGCGGGTAGTGTAGCGGTGTAGGTCAGTTCCGTACCTTTGGCGGTTTGTACCGTCTTGCCGTTGAGACTGAGCGTCAGGGCTGCCGACTGTGTCGCGTAGCAGGACAACGTAAATTTCTCGCCTTTGGTACTTATTTCGGGCATCGATGTCTGTATGCTCGCTGCCAGTCCCGCTTCGGCAAGGTTCACAAAGATGTCTTTACCATCAACTGTCTTGCCTTCCAATTTGCCGTCTTTGCCGTCGTTGAAGACAAAGCATAGTTGCGTTATCTCCGTGGTCTCGGCTACGCCATAGTAGGCGTACATATTCGGGGTGATTTTCAGTTCCCAGTTGCCGTCGGCGTTTTTGGTCATCTTGTATTTGTCCTCGCCGCCGCGCCATGTGGGGGCTTTCTGCCACGATGTGCCGTCGTAAGTGATACCCGTATGCGCATAACATTTGGTGGCGTTTGCCATACCTTTGTTGCCCTCGTAGGGATTGAAGATGACTGTTATTTCGCCCTTGTATCCTTTCTGGACGATAGCAGGGATGGTGGTTACCTGCGCCTGCACAAAAGCAAGGCAGAGGGTACACACAGCGATACAAAAGGCACGTAGAGAGAAGTGTTTCATGATGTTGATCAGTATTAGTTAGCAGTATGGTTTTATGATTGCTCTACGGAAAACGGTTGGTCGCCATAGAGACAACCAACCGTTTTCCGTTGTGCGCAGGATGAGACTCGAACTCACACGATCTTGCGACCACTACCCCCTCAAAGTAGCGTGTATACCAATTTCACCACCTGCGCTTCATCGGAGTGTGTTACGTAACTCCCGGGCTCAACGGCTCAGCAGCCCCGCAACCTCTCCTTAGTCAAACCGCAAGAACCGAAATTCTCCCAATTTGTATGTAGCGTCTTTCCGCTATGTGTAAGACCACTTGTTCACTCTAATCGGTTGTGCCCGGAACAGGACTCGAACCTGCACGCCTCGCGACATACGCACCTGAAACGTACGCGTCTACCAATTCCGCCACCCGGGCATTTAGAGTAAAAAAGCAGGAACTATGTCCTGCTCTTTGAGCGGCAAACGAGACTCGAACTCGCGACCCCGACCTTGGCAAGGTCGTGCTCTACCAACTGAGCTATTGCCGCATTGTGTGTAAGACCACTTGCTTTCTCTCTCGAAAGCGGGTGCAAAATTACTGCTTTTTTTTTATACTGCAAAATTTTTGCCGGAAAAAAGTAAGAAAAAATGTATTTTTCTTTTTTAGGGTGGGTAATACAGGAGTTTTTCGTTACCTTTGTACTCTGAAAAGACATCAACAAAGTATGAACAAGACTCCCGGACAAATAGAATTAGAGAAATTGCAGGCACGTATCACCCGCCGTTTTCACAAGGCGTGTGCCGATTACGGGCTGATTGCCGACGGCGACCATATCCTTATCGGCTTGAGCGGCGGTAAGGACAGCCTGGCTCTGGTGGAACTGTTAGGCAGGCGGGCGCAGATCTATGTGCCGCGTTTCCGTGTAACCGCCGTGCATGTGCGCGTACGCGAGCGTGCGTACGTTTCCGATATAAGTTATCTGGAGCGTTTCTGCGCGGAATGGCAGGTGCCGCTGGTGGTATGCGACACCGAAATCGCCACGCCCGAGGGACTGACGGCTCAGGAGATTGCCCGCAAGCAGAAAGACCCGTGTTTCCTCTGCGCGTGGTACCGCCGCAAGGCATTGTTTGATGTGGCGCAGGAACTCGGGTGCAACAAGATCGCTTTCGGGCACCACAAGGATGATATTGTGGAGACGGCACTGATGAACCTGTTTTTCCAAGGTTCGTTCAGTACGATAACGCCCTCGCTGCAGTTGGACAAGATGCCGATACGGCTCATCCGCCCGCTGTGTATGATCGAGGAGAAAGACCTGGTGCGCTATGCCGCGTTGCGGGGGTACGAGAAACAGAAGCGTCTCTGTCCTTTTGAGAAGGAGAGCAGCCGGTCGGAGGTCAAACGGCTAATAAAGCAATTGGAAAGCCTCAACCCTCATATACGCGACTCGGTTTGGAGCGCGGCGATGAGGAATTATGAATTATGAATTACACATTATGAATTAAAATAATTATATTGATTATGAACGGGTTATATACTATTTTGCTATTGATTTGCTCCAATGTGTTTATGACACTGGCATGGTACGGGCATCTGAAATTGGGCGAACTGCCATGGTTCCGGCAACTGCCGCTGATTGCCGTTATTGCCATTTCGTGGGGTATTGCATTCTTCGAATACTGCCTGCAGGTGCCTGCCAACCGTATCGGTTTCGAGGGTAACGGAGGTCCGTTTTCGCTGATGCAACTAAAAGTGATACAGGAGGTTATCACACTTACGGTGTTTGTCGTCTTCAGTGCAGTGGCTTTCCATACCCACCTGCAATGGAACCACATTGTGGCGGCTCTGTGCCTGATTGCCGCAGTCTATTTCGTTTTCGGTTTCAAGTAATAGAAACGGTCTAAAATCTTAACAATCGTGTATGTTTTGCGGTTCGTAGTTCCCTCGTAGTTGGTTCGTAGTTCCTTCGTCCGTCCTTCGTAGATGGTATGTCGTGATCAACGGAAAGCAAATCTTAACAAAAGACACCTTTTACGCCGGTGACCGGAGAGAGAAAACACCGGGTAAGGAGAATAGTACCACAGACGGTTCCGATGACAGGAAGGCTGACAGATTGGCAGCAAAAACTGACACAGGAAAAGGGGTTCGGGGGTTTGGCACAGGATTTGTTTCTATAAGGGTGTTGCGTTCAACAATGCACGATGCGAAATGCATAATGCACAATGAGCGCGGCGAGATAACTTTGAATATTAACACTTAAAATCATACTTGATTATGTCTAAGATTATTGGAATTGACTTAGGAACAACTAACTCCTGCGTTGCTGTGATGGAAGGCAACGAACCTATCGTAATTGCTAACTCTGAAGGTAAGCGTACGACTCCTTCGGTTGTGGGTTTTGTAGATGGCGGCGAGCGCAAAGTGGGAGACCCTGCAAAGCGTCAGGCCATTACCAATCCGACCCGGACCGTATATTCTATCAAGCGTTTTATGGGTGAGACCTACGACCGCTTGGCTAATGAAATAGCACGTGTACCTTATAAAGTAGTAAAAGGCGACAACAACACCCCGCGTGTGGACATCGACGGACATCTCTACACTCCGCAAGAGATTTCGGCTATCATCCTCCAAAAGATGAAAAAGACCGCCGAGGATTATCTTGGTCAGGAAGTTACCGATGCTGTCATCACCGTACCTGCATACTTTAACGACAGCCAACGTCAGGCTACCAAAGAGGCAGGTGAGATTGCGGGCTTGAACGTACGCCGTATTGTGAACGAACCTACTGCAGCCGCTTTGGCTTACGGTTTGGACAAGTCGAAAAAGGATATGAAGATTGTGGTCTTCGACTGCGGTGGCGGTACGCACGATGTATCCGTACTGGAGTTGGGCGACGGTGTCTTCGAAGTAAAGGCTACCGACGGTGATACCCACCTGGGCGGTGATGATTTCGACCATCGTATTATCGACTGGCTCGTTCAAGAGTTCAAGAATGAGAACGGCGGTGCCGATTTGACGAAAGACCCGATGGCTATGCAACGTCTGAAAGAGGCTGCAGAGAAAGCGAAAATCGAACTTTCCAACACGACCTCTACCGAAATCAACCTGCCGTACATTATGCCTGTAAACGGCGTACCTGCACACTTGGTTAAGACGCTGACGCGTGCCAAGTTTGAGCAGATGATTGACGACCTTATCCAAAAGACCATTGCTCCTTGCCGTACCGCTTTGGAGAAAGCCGGTCTGACAACGAAAGATATTGACGAGGTCATCTTGGTAGGTGGTTCGACCCGTATCCCTGCTATCCAAGAGGCTGTACAGAAATTCTTCGGCAAGGCTCCTAACAAGAGCGTTAACCCCGACGAGGTAGTAGCCATAGGTGCAGCCATCCAAGGCGGTGTGCTGACGGGCGAAGTAAAAGATGTGCTGCTGCTTGATGTTACCCCGCTGAGCCTCGGTATCGAGACTATGGGTGGTGTGATGACCAAGATGATTGATGCCAACACGACCATTCCTACAAAGAAGACCGAAGTCTTTACCACGGCTGTGGATAACCAACCGAGCGTAGAGATCAAGGTGCTGCAAGGTGAGCGTCCTATGGCTGCCCAGAACAAGCAGATCGGTATATTCCACCTCGACGGTATTATGCCGGCACACCGTGGCGAACCGCAGATTGAGGTAACATTCGATATTGATGCCAACGGTATCCTGAACGTAACCGCCAAAGACAAGGCTACGGGCAAAGAGCAGAAGATTCGTATCGAGGCTTCGAGCGGCTTGAGCGAGGAAGAAATCAAGCGTATGAAGGCTGAGGCAGAGGCTAACGCCGAAGCAGACAAACGCGAGAAAGAGCGTGTGGACAAACTCAACAAAGCCGACGCTACTATCTTCCAAACCGAGAAGCAACTTGCCGAACTGGGCGACAAACTGCCTGCTGACAAGAAGGCTCCTATCGAGGAAGCACTCAAGAACCTGAAAGAGGCTTACGAGAAGAAAGATGCCGACGCTTGCGAGGCTGCCAACAACGCACTGATGACTGCATTCCAGGCTGCAAGTGCTGAGATGTACAACGCACAGAATAATGCAGGAGCAGGTGCTACCAACGCAGACTTCAGCGGCGCACAAAACAACGGTAGTTCTTCCAACTCGGGCAACAACGACGGCGGTGCCGAAGATGTTGACTTCGAGGAAGTGAAATAACAATGCCTAACGCATAAAAACAGAAAAGGCTGTCTGACGAAAATCAGACAGCCTTTTTTGTTTTTTATCTGCAGCGGATTGGTTGGCACAAGGGGCGTGGAATGATACGCACTAATTGACCGATTTGTGCAGACGAAAACGCCTCGGCAGAGTGCCCGAAATAGTATTGTGAAGCGGCTTCCACTCCGTAGATACCCTCTCCCAACTCAATGACATTCAGATAAACCTCCAGGATACGTTCTTTTCCCCACAGAAACTCAATCAGAACAGTGAAATAAGCCTCGAAAGCCTTGCGGATATACGTCCGTGCAGGTGTGCAAAAGACATTCTTGGCAGTCTGCTGCGAGATAGAACTTCCTCCGCGCACAATATGTCCATTAGCCTGATTGATATGATAAGCCGAAGCGATAGCATCTATGTCGAAACCATAATGCTCGAAGAAACGCGCATCTTCGCTATCCACCACCGCCTTAATCAACTCCGGCGAGATGTCTTCTATAGGAGTCCATTGCTGTTGAATAGGCAAAGTATATCCTTGCCGGCGTGCCTCCGACTGCCGGATCAGCATAAGCGGAGTCAGCCGGACAGGGAAGAAACGATAGTAGAGTACCAAACCAACTGATGACAGCAAGAATGCTGTCATCAGGGTGAAAATTAGTTTAACGAATCGGTTTGCCATGGTCGTCAATAAGCGTTCCGAAGCGGCTGTAACCATCGCCGAATGAGGCGAAGAAAATATGCTGCGTTTGCGCTTCAATGTTGTTAAAAAGCGGGGGTGTCAGGACGTGATAGTTTTTACTCATAAGCCCGCATTTGCCATTATAATCCGTATATACATAACAATTGGTTTCTTCATAAATATCATGGTCGTCGGCATCTTTGCGATGGGTATTATAGGTCAGTTCCTCTATCTGCTTGAAGATAATCTCATACACCAGTTTACCCTGATAATCAAACAGATGCTGGATGCCATTGTACTCGGTAGCGATAATACCCTCCGACCAGTCAATCTCAACCGATTTATAATTCCCCATAAGGATAGTATCCAACTGAAAAGAATAGACTATACATTGTTCCTCACGCTTGGTATTATAAAAACTATGCTGATAATCCCGTTCTATAGATGTATATTGCGGCTCCAATATCCACCTGGCAGCCGTATCCATCATTCCATAGAGATTGTCGTCCATTTCCACAATCAGGCTTCCCCGGTAGAAAAGCAACTCATACTGGTCGTGATAGGGCAGTCCCTTAGGTGTAAGCAAAGAACCGTCGCGGCGGAATATATAGATGCTGTCGTTCTTCACCATAACTCCCCTGTCGGAACTGAATATCCACGCTTTATCATAGTCGAAAGGAGTAAGCAGGCGTGCCGTATTGAGGTTGACGTACGCCCGTTTCTTATCCCGAGCCACTACTGCGATAGAATCGTCTCCGGCTATATACAACCAAGAGATGCTGTCAAGCAAGACTTTTCCCGTAGCGGGGTCGTAGATATGCGCACCGGGCTTATAGCGCAAGCCTTCTGAGCCTATCTCTTCCCCGTATAATTGGCGTGCAATAGGTTTACGACAAGAGCGGATTGTACCGAATACCGCCGAAAACAATGCGATGATAACTATACCTGCACACACACAGGCTATTGAACGCTTGCCCAAGATATGTCTTTTGGATTTCAGTGTCTGCCACCACGATGAGATGTATTGTTTTAGTTTCATACTGACCCTTGATTTTTGTTTACGCTGCAAAGGTAGCACAAATGCATCATATGTAAAACAATTATACAAGGGTTTGTATGAAACAGCAAACAGGCTGTATGAAAATGCGTTCATACAGCCTGTTTTGTACTATAGAGAAAGTTTTATTGCCAGACGATAAAGGAGATATTGTTGTAGTTTTGCGGTTGCCAATCTCCTCCGGGTGTAGTGGTTCCGTTAATATCCATATACCAGCCAATGGCAGTGCTTCCGGTCAGGTATATGGCATTGGCTACTCCGATGTCCACCAATGCTTGTGCGAAATCGTGCATCGATTCCCGCGTAATGGTTTCGGCAACAATCACACAGCCTTCCACCTCGCACAATGCACGACGGACAGACTTCGTTTTCAATTCGTTCTCCACCAGTTGCCCCCTATCCACCAACGGGTACTGGCGGAAGAAATCCCCATTACGTTCGGTGGCTTTTTCAAAGAGCGGCGAATTGTCCGCCACCCCGATGGTAACCGTACTGTCAATGATGGCACAATACCCCCGTTTGCTCAACCCCCAACTGAGCGGTTTGCCTTGCAAGACAAACGCCCCCACAATCTTGTGGTTATCCCTGCGGACGTCTGCGGCTTGAAACAGCAGTACGATGTCGGCAGTATCACGCAGACAATCATATCCTACCGCCAAATGCGGCGTAGTATGCAGCGGACGCATAAGCCGCAGCGGAATATCGTTGACAATGGTGTCATAGACAAGTGTACCACGTACTGTAATGGTATCTCCATCCGCTATCCATTTGCGTAGGGGGCGTGGTTGTGCAGGCTGTTCCTCCGGCTCAAACACACCTTCAACAATATCCTGATTTGGGGCAATAGAAGCACCTGACACAGCAAAAAGTACAATGCCTGCAACGATAATAATCACTGCCAGAAATCCACAGAGCCACCACCCAAAATGCCGTTTGTGCCGAGGGTGTCCCTTCTGATTCGGATTGCCACCGATAATGCGTATCTCGTTATCTTCAATTTCTTTCATTGTCTTGATTATGATCAAACCAGTCTTTAAGCGTTTTTAGTGCTTCCTTTCCTGCCGAGAAGGTATGTCTGTTCTGCTGTATATCCACCAAAATCAATTGTTGCTTGGGAACATTGATATAATAGACAGCGTTACTATTGATAATCAGGCTTTTGCCTACGCGGATAAAAGTCTGCCCGATCTGTGGCAGTTGGTCGGCAATCAAACGTTCCAACTGACCGAGTTGCAGGGTAACCATCCGTAGTTCATTACCTGTCTGGAATATAGTGGAATAGTTGCCATCCGCAACAATACAAACAATGTGCCGTGCGGCAATACGCACGAGGTCATTACTTGTTGATATGATTAGGTAACCATCCATTGAGGTGCAAAGGTAAGAATTTATTCGCAGATACACAAATTAAAAATAAAAAAGCAACTACCCTGATTACGGAACGGAGTACCTGCATCACGCTTTTTGCGGCGGGCATTTGGGAGATACAGGAATTATTCGTAAATTTGCAGCATAAAAAAGTATCACTGTGAAAAACAACCTATTAAACCACGCATAAACGTATAAACTTATCAACTAATAAACTATAAATATGAAACATTTAATTCTAACAATCGTAACAATTATGGCTATTTCGAGTATGAATGCAGCCGACAAAGTGCTGGTTGCATATTTCTCCGCCACGGGAACAACCAAAGCGGTGGCAGAACAGATTGCGCTCGCTTCGGGCGGCGAACTGATGGCGATTGAGCCGGTGCAGCCCTACACATCGGCAGACCTGAACTGGCAGGACAAGAAGTCGCGCAGCACGGTAGAGATGAACGACGAGAGTGCACGCCCCGCCATCCAAAAGACCAAAGAGAACTTGGACGGATACACTACCGTGTATGTCGGGTTCCCCGTCTGGTGGTACGTGGCACCGCGTATTATCAACACGTTCCTTGAGGCATACGATTTCAGCGGCAAGACCATTATCCCCTTTGCCACCTCGGGCGGAAGCGGCATTGCAGGCTGCACCAAAGCCCTGCGCAAGACCTACCCCAACCTGCACATCGAGGACGGCAAACTGCTGAACCAAACCTCGTATGAGGAAATCCAAGCGTGGGTAAAACGATAACCCCCACCATAGCCCCCGCTTGGCGATAAAAAGAGAAAGGATTGTCCATCGGCGGCAATCCTTTTTTCGTCCCGACCGTGACGGTTTTGAATACAGGGTACGAAAAACAGGAACTTTTACAGAATAAGCACTACGCTGTCTTTCTGTCATTTGAGACGTAGGAAACCGATGCCGAATCGCTCTACGGCAGCACGCTCCAGGTCTTCGCGCACAGAGGGATCGGCTATAGAAATGAGCAGTTTGGCACGCTCCATAACCGGCTTGTTGCGCAGATAGACAATACCATGCTCCGTGGCAATATATTGTGCCTGAAAACGGGTGGTAACCACCCCTGCACCGGGCGCAAGGTGTGCCACTATCTTCGACTTGCCTTTGGTGGTGAGACTCGGAAGGGCAATAAAGCATTTGCCGCCTTCCGACAATGCGGCACCATACATAAAATCATGCTGCCCACCGACACCGGAGATAATGGTATCGCCTATAGAATCAGCACAAATCTGCCCGGTCAAGTCCACTTCTATGGCTGAATTGATAGCCATAGCGCGGGGGTTTTGGCGTATGATTTGCGGGTCGTTGGTATAGGCTACGTCATAGATTTCCACCTCCCTGTTGTAATCCAGATAGTCATACAGTTGGCGGGAACCGAGGACAAGACTGCCCACACTCTTGCCAGGGCGGATTTTCTTCAGCGAGTTATCGATGACACCGCTGCGGATAAGCGGCAGTACACCGTCAGTGATAGCCTCGGTGTGCAGACCGAGGTGCTTATGGTTGCGTAAGGCATTGATGACAGCATTGGGAATGCCCCCCACACCTATTTGGAGCGTTGCACCATCGGGTATCTCGGCAGCAATAAAATTGCCGATACGGGTATCTATATCAGAGGGCGTAGGTGTCGGCACTTCGATGAGCGGTTCGTCCACACGGCATACAGCGTCCAAACGGGAGATATGTATCTTGGCGTCGCCCTGCGTATGGGGCATATACCTATTCATCTGGGCGATACGCACTTTGGCACATTCCGCTCCTGAATAGATAATATCTGCCGAGATACCAAACGAGCAATAACCTTCCTCATCGGGGGTACTGACTTGCATAAACGCTACATCTACAGGTATCTGTCCGCTGCGGAACAGGAACGGCACTTCCCCCAAGAAAGCAGGGATGGTGTCTGCCACCCCCTCGCGCATAGCACGACGGAGGTTATTCGGTACAAAGATTGACTGTGCCTTAAACGAATCCATCAGTTCGCGTTTGGCATAAGGTGCGTCCTCCGGATGTACCCCGAAGCCGGAGACAAGGCGCACATCGCGCAGTTCGGCAGCACGGTCGGTCAGCGCATGGAGCAGCACCATCGGGATTGAAGTGGAACCTTGCACGACAATCGTATCGCCGCTTTTTACAAATTGTACAGCCTCAGCGGCACTCATATATCGGTTTGTATCCATAGTTTTTCAGGATATTAGTTCAACGTGAGTTTGAAGTAAAAACTCCTTTGCCGCAAAGCGGCAAGAAATCCAAGTAAATTTTTGACTTTACATCCATAAATTGCCAAAATCTTATCGCCTACGGCGGCAAAGTAAGACAATCTGCTTATGGTTATTGGTAGTCGCGATGGAAAGCAGCGAGGCGGCGGTCGAGTTCATCATACTGGTCGTCGCGAATGGAAGAAGCGCAGCCGCGCATTCCCTCCCGTTTGGCTCCCGTGCTACCGAGAGCAATGGCAGAAACACCATAGTAGATCAGTTTGTTGAGGAGTTGCTCGCCTGTCCAGTCCTTGTAGCCGAAAGTAAAGAAGAATCCGTCGCCGACCTCTTTGCCGTCGGCATCGCGGTCATAGACGATATGGAACCCGTTGCGGAGCATAATCTCTTTGATTTTGGCGGCACGGCGGGCGTACTCGCAGGTATTCTCCACGAAACGGATGTTTCCCTGACACGCCGCGCGGAACATAGCCGCCATAGCGAACTGCACGGAGTGGGTAACACCCGACGATAGACTGTAAAGGATAACATACACGAAATTGCGCAGAAACTGTCCGTCGTTGCCATAACGCTCCGCCAATGCGGGGAAACAGCGGTGGGCAAGAACAGGGTTCATCGCCACGATAGCCCCGCGCTGCCCCGCATAGGAGAACATCTTGGAGCAGGAAATCATATGAACGCAGTTGTTGGTGTAGCGTCCGACCGAAGGCTGGTAAGGCGGTTCGTAAGGCACGCCGCGCTTCTCGCGGAAATCCATATTGAGGTATGCCAGGTCCTCGATGATCAGCACATTGTACTTGGTGGCAAGGCGTCCGATTATCTCCAACTCGCGCTCGGTCAAGCACATCCACGAGGGGTTGTTCGGGTTGGAAAAGAGCATAGCCGCGATACGCCCTGTCCGGAAATGGCGTTCCAGTTCCTCCTCCAATGCTTCCCCGCGGAAATCCGCCACATCGAAGCAGTCCACGCGAACCCCGATAACCTTGCATTGCTGTTTCTGAACAGGAAAACAAGGGTCGATAAAAAGGACGGTATCACGCTCTTTGTCGAGTTGGGACATCGTAAGATTGAGGGCAAAAGCCGCCTGCATACTCCCCACGGTAGGCACAATACAATCGTCGGGTATATCCAGTCCGACGAATGCACGGACAAACTCGCTGCCCCAATGTTTCACCTCGGGGATACCCGTGATAACGGGATAGTGGGCGGCATATCCGTTAAGGAGTGCCTGATGTTCGGCTTCGATACCTATCTGCTCGGCAGGCAGACCGGGTTCGCCCAACTCCATGTGGATAAACTCCTCGCCGGTAGCGCGCTCAATGTCTTTGACTACGCCCACGAGTTGGCGGATAGAAGCATTACCGAGTTCGTGTGCATTACGCAGACCGAAATCCATACAGGTCTGATCAACCAATTGTTTGTCCAAGGGAAACATAATCCAATTAACAATTAAGAGTTAACAATTAACATGCAGGGGATAGCATATTTCATTGTCGGGTGTGTATTCGTGGTTTGTTTGTGCGGCAAAGGTAGTGAAATTATTCGGGTTTTGCAAATAGAGATGGATTTTTATCTTTTACAGAAAGGATTTTTATGCAGTTTTTATGCATAAAAAAATGAATAACATGCATAAAAAGGAGTGTTATCCTACGCAAAAAAGCCTATTCTTTCTAATAAGGGGTTCTACTCAGCCCACAGGGCTTCGTGTCGCTTCGGCGCTCAATGTGCTACGCACATCCGCCTTACGCTTCACCTTTCTACGTCTTTTCTACGTAATGGGTATTATGGAGTATAGGAGTTGCATACACTGCATATTTTCTGCATAAAAAAATGCGGGCTCAAGAAGCCCGCATCGGAAGCACCTATTTGATGTAGATTCGAAATAACGCCCTAATCATATAGAACCAACGCAGATACTCTATTACTTATTTCCTTTCGCACGATTGTGCGTTTGGCAGAGCATCTGGCAGTTGCTGATGTCGGTGGCACCGCCTTTCGACCATGCCGCCACGTGGTCGGCATCCATGTCTACAAGTTTCCATATCTTCGTCCGCATCGCTTCCACAGAAGAGAGCGCACACAGCGGACAGTTCGACACACCCGCAGCCTTTGCCTCTGCCGTCTGGCGGGCATAGACCGTTTTCTTGGTCGGCTCGTCGAAGCAGCGCACCTCCAGCAACCGCGTATCCTTGCATCCGCCGAGGATATACTCAAAAATGCCCCGTTTGTTTTTCACGTAGTAGTCCTCATACAGCCGCCTTTGCTCCTCCGCCACCTGCTGCAGGTCGTAGGGTGTGGCGTGGTACCGCTCATACAGGTCGCCCCACGGCAGCCCGCACATTTCTTTCTCCACGTTGTGGAACACCCCTTTTGCCCAATCAAGTACCGAATTGAAATACACCTGCATCTCGCTGATGTCCGCTTGGTCGCGGTGCGTTGCCATATAGTCCGCCACATGCCCGCGGCTCACCCACTCCAGCGCTGTATGCAGAAAATCCTGCCGCCGCACGTTGCCGCGGATATACGCCGTCCATTTGGAGATGTTCGCATTCTGCGAATTGGAGAACACCTCCTTCGCCCGCGTTACAAACCGCCCGCTATACACGGCGTTCAGTATCTCCTGCTCGTTGAGCGGAATACCTGCGATGTTGATGGTCTTGAACCACTCTTTTATGTCGCTCTCCTCGCCCTCGCACACATACACCAGCAGTTCGGTATGCAGTATCTTCTGCTGCTTGTCGGCAGGCAGGCTGTCGAAATACTGCTCCATGCCGTGCTCGTCCGTAATGGCGAATTTCTTCGTCAGAAACCGCCCAAGCGAGGTGATACGCTGCTGCCCGTCCAGCACCTCCAGTTGCCCCGTCTCACGCACACGGTTGAAATAAATCAAGCCCAGCGGGTACCCCCGCAGCACGCTCTCAATCACTGCCACCTCTCTCGCACCACTCTGCTCGGAGTAGAGGTAATTGCGCTGGTACTCGGGCTGTATGGTCAGCCTGCCCGCCAGCCCAAACAAGCCCTTGCCTTCCGCCTCGTTGTAGGTGAAGCCCTCGCATATCCGCTCCACCGTAAAAGTCTGTAATTCCGTTGTCATCATATTCTTTGTCCTCCGTTAATTACCGTTAATTATTCGTTAATGCTTTGTGGGGACGACGCGTCCCGCATCGTCATAGACAATACCACTACATATCCTTTTTGACGACGCGAGACGCGTCGTCCCCACACTGCCCCTGTCTTCAAAAAGTGCTTTTTGTTAAGATTTCCGTCCCTGCCGTCCCTTGCATAAAACCGCACAAATCAGCATAGGATGCGCATAGGATAGTTATAGGATAGGCAACCCATAAAAAGTGTCAAATTTTAAGATTGCTTCTTGCGGATAAATACTCGGCTATACATTCTTACTCCGTTTACATACCCACGCCCTTTGGACAGGTTCAAGTCATACTCGTTTCCCACTATATCAAACTGTTCGGGACAGTATTTGTCCAAAAATGAAATAGGCACGCCCATAACACCCTCATAGTCAGACGGGATAGCGTCCGTAAACGGCACCTCTATCGCATCATAATTATCATACCGCTGATACCCGATGCCTTTAATCTCTTTGTGGCGACTATACATAATATTATCTTCCATAGTCATCAACTGCAAAGGCTGGTGGCGGCGATTGTGTTCCAAGTTGGTAAACCAAATAGAGGGTACATTTTTCATATTCTTTCCGCCTATCACTCTGTCAATATCTTCCTTATCTGTGGTCTCAAACCATAGCCCGCCAGCCCATTCCGTTTTTCCCGACCATAGTTTATTCTCTTTGAAAAGAGGAAATACCTCCTTGTATGTTACAGCGTTTTTGTTGCCTAACATGAGAAACTGCTTGCCGCCGTCCATTATCCATTGCACAAACTCGCGGAACAGCGAGAACGGCGGATTGGTGATGATTATATCCGCTTCGTCCCGCAGGCGCGTAACCTCCTCGCTGCGGAAATCGCCGTCGTCCTCCATATAATGCCACTCGAGGTCGTCGATGTCGATTCTGCCGTTACGGTTGGTGTCGTGTGTAAGGGTAAAAATCTTGCCTTTGATACGCGTTTTGTCTGCGTCATAGAGCGGGTTGGCAGTCTCAAAGAGTGTGGGCTGCCAATCGGTTTTATACTTTTTGCTTTCGATGGCGTAACTGGTGGAAATCAGTTTGCGCAACCCGAAGTACGCAAAGTTTTTCGCAAAGAATTTGGTAAAGTTGCTCCATTCGGGGTCGTCGCACGGCAGCAAGATGGTCTTGCCACGAAACACATCGGGATTATATTCTATGTAGGCATTCACCTCCTTTTGAATGTCCGCATACTGCGTGTAGAACTCATCGTTTTTAGCCTGCTTTGCCTGACCGAGATTGCTGTTTTTCGCCATATAGATTGATAGTTGTGCAATGCTATCAATCTGCTGCCGAGGGAGAAACGAGAGCCACAGGCACTAAAAAAGTGCGAACTCTTTTTCGCACTCACAGGAAGTCCCGGAAAGAAAAACCTGCTGATAACCCGAAAGAGTCCACACAAAAAGCGTGAATTACCGAGTTATCAATAGGACTTTCCCGCGGGGAACTCCTTGTTTGTGCGTTTTGCTACCCTCTTTCAGAGAAACAGTTTTTCCGGGACTTTTTCTTTGAGTGCGAAATAATAGCAAATGCTGTTAGAAATATGTCATGTTATTATATCGAGGGTGCCACTGCACCCGAGAAATAATAACTTATATATATTTTGCATCGCCTGCCGATGCCGGTTTCACATAAATGATTGTTTATTTGATTGGTTTATATATATTGTTCCCTTATCATATCATTTCTACATCTCCCACTGCTCGAGGGTGGCGGTGAGTTGGTCGAATGTCTGCGCTTTGCTATGGGAGCGCACTTCGTTGATCTGGGCATTGACGGCTTGGTCGTAGGTCTCGGCTTCGACATCACGGATAACACCCAGAGCGATGGGCAGGTCGGTGTCGGAAGGCGTGTTGCCCATCTCCATATACTGCTGCTGCCCCATCAATGCCAGCATACGATGGAGCGTCGAGTCCTGCTCGTGCGCATCGTGGGTAAGGACACGCGGATCGTCCGCCGGCACGACGATAAGACGCGGGATAAGCCCCTGCGAACAGTCGAGCGCCAGACCTTTGCCGTTGTCCTTGCCAAAAAGCATTTTCTCTCCGTGGCGGAGGACGATGGAGCGGTCGGCACGGGTCTCGCGATCGGCAATCCACGAGTGGGTGCCGTTGTTGAAGATAACACAATTGACCAGGCACTCAATCACCGAAGCACCCTTGTGCCGGTGCGCCTGCACCATACAATCGACGGTAGTAGGCATATCGACATCCAGCGTGCGGGCAAAGAACGTGCCGCGAGCACCGAAGACCAGTTCGGCGGGAACGAAGGGGCGTTCGACCGTACCGAAAGGACTTGATTTGGAGACAAAGCCCTTGGGCGAGGTAGGCGAATACTGCCCTTTGGTAAGCCCATAGATACGGTTGTTGAAAAGGCATATATTCAGATCCACATTGCGGCGGATCTCATGAATGAAATGGTTGCCGCCGATAGCCAGACAATCGCCGTCGCCCGTCATCTGCCAGACGGTCAGTTCGGGGTGGGAGGTCTTGACGCCCGTAGCGACCGCGCCGCCACGCCCGTGAATGGTATTGAAACCGTAGGTATTGAGGTAGTGCGGCATACGGCTGGAGCAGCCGATACCCGAGATGACCACAGTGTCGTAGGTTGGGACACCTATTTGCGCCATGGCTTTTTGGAGGGCGGCACAGATAGCATGGTCGCCGCAGCCCGGACAGAAACGTACATATTGGTCGGATTTGAATTGAGAAGCGTCCATCATTGTAGTGTTTTTACATGTTCAACAATACGTTCAACCGCAAAGGGTTGCCCCATTATCTCGTTGTACTGCAAGAGATCGATGTCGGGTATGTGCGAGCGCAGGAGCGAGGCAAACTGCCCGCTGTTGAGTTCACAGACCACCACACGTTTATACGCATGCAAGACCTCTGCTGTGTTGAGCGGCAGGGGGTTGATATAGTTGAAATGAGCGAGGGCGCAGTTGAGTTCTCGTGCGGCTACACGGAGATGCCCCTCGGTGCTTCCCCACCCGACCAGCAGGGTATCGCTCTGCGTGTTACCCTGCACCTCAAGCAGCGGAATACGCTGTGCCACCTGATCCACCTTGGCTTGGCGGGTATGCACCATAATCTCGTGGTTCTCGGGGTTGGTGGAGATAGTACCGTGTGCTGCATCCCGCTCCAGACCGATATTGCGGTGCTCATAGCCCTCCATACCGGGGTACGCCCAGTAGCGTACCTTGCGCTCGTCGCGGAGAGCGGGATTGTACCTGCCTTTCAGTTCGGCAGGCACCGTCTGCGGGTGTATCTCGGGCAGGTCTGCCAAGCGGGGTATGCGCCAGAGGGCGGTACCATTGGCAAGATAGGTGTCGGTAAGGAGGATGACGGGGGTCATATTCTCCAAAGCGATACGGCATGCCGCGAAAGCAAAATCGAAGCAGTTGGCACTGGACGAAGCCGCGATGACCACCGCAGGGCACTCGCCATTGCGCCCATAGACCGCCTGCAACAGGTCGGTCTGCTCGGTCTTGGTAGGCAGACCCGTGCTGGGACCACCGCGCTGCACATCAATCACCACAAGCGGCAGTTCCGCCATCACAGCCAAACCGACGGCCTCGGACTTGAGAGAGAGTCCCGGACCGGAAGTGGAGGTACAAGCAAGGTCGCCCGCAAAAGCGGCGCCGATGGCGGTGCAGACACCTGCAATCTCGTCTTCCGCCTGTACGACCATCACGCCCATATCCTTGCGGGCTGCCAGTTCGTGCATAATGTCGGTGGCAGGCGTGATAGGGTACGAGCCGAGGAACAGACGTTTGCCACTGCGTTGTGCCGCAGCGATAAGCCCCCACGCCGTGGCTTTGTTGCCGGCGATGGAAGTATATGTGCCGTGTTCGGGCTGCTTGGCATCCGCCGGCTCTATAGTATGTATCCGAGAGATAGAGAGGGCAAGGTTCTGCCCGTAGTTGAAACCGTCCACCAAGACCTTGGTGTTCGGCGCAATAAGAGCGGGTTTCTTTTTAAACTTGCCTTCGAGGAAATGAATAGCCTTGTCAATGGGGCGGTCGAAGAGCCAGCAAACCACACCGAGAGCGAACATATTGCGCGACTTGAGAACGGACTTGTTGTCCAGCCCCGAGTCTTTGAGCGATTCTTTGGTGAGCGTAGTCAGATGCACGGGAACGATCTGCACCGTGTCGGGGATACCGAGTTCGAGGAACGGATTATCGGTTTTGTAGAGGGCTTTCTCTAGGTCTTTGGCGGTAAAAGCGTCCATATCCACAATCACCACCGCCTGTTTGCCGTACATAGCATCCGCCTCGTTGTAGCGGGCATCGGGGTGATTGAACTTGGAACCCAACGTGCAGACTTTCAGAGCCGCAGCGTTCATAGCGACGATAACATCCGCTTTGTCCCCCGGCGTATGTACGCCATAACCGAGATTGACCTGAAAACCCGATACACCGCCGAGTGTACCTTGTGGGGCGCGTATCTCTGCCGGAAAATCAGGGAGCGTGGAAATCTCGTTGCCGAGAATGGCACTCAGGGAAGAAAACATCGTTCCCGTGAGTTGCATTCCGTCGCCCGAATCGCCGCAGAAGCGCACTACAACATTTTGTTTTTGCATATTGTATCTGTTTGTTTAAGGTTTGTGTATCCAAACACAGCGCAAAGGTACACAAAATCCACAACACACACAACACCCAAAGGCGAAAAAGCGGTTTTTTATACAAACGGCATCAATGAATCGGGATATATATATTGCCGTCCTTTATATAAGGGACTGCCGGTACGGGGGCTGCAACAGGACGCCCAAGGAGGTCGTAGGCGGTACGGGAGGACGGATGGACAGTCTGCGGAATACTCTCCGGGAGAGAGGGCTGCTGCGAGATGTATGGGAGATGTTCGTAGCGCGATTTGTCTATAGTGCCGTCCGCCACGCCGTTGAGATACACCTCGAGGGCGGAATAACCTGTTTCCGTAATGTGTGCGGCATCTGCGGGATCATACGGGTCGAGACCTATCTCGGTTTCGTATCCGTCGGGCAAGCCGTCGGCATCGGTGTCGAGTGCGAGCGAATCACCCGCAACGGCATCCAAGAAAGGATAGCCTGTAACGATGGAATCACCCATATAAAAACAATCCTGACGGGAGAAACGGATGTCGTTTTGCGAGTCGATAATACCCAACCATGCAGGTTGGGTAGTGCCTACAAACTGCGGTGCAACGATGCCTGCCGCCTCCCGAAGCATACGGCTGTCCTGCTCGTCGTAGCGGGGAAGCGAGGCTCCCGCAGACGATGTAACCGCACCATAAGCGGCATAGGTATCTTCCGCAACGATACCGCTGGTGGAGGTAGGAGCAGAAAGGACATAGCGGTTGTAGTGTGCCTCGTCGGCAGTTGCACCATCAAGGTTGAAAGCACGGTTAGGGTCATTAGCGATGTAACCGTACATATTATCTTCATTTACCAATTGCAGCACCGAGTCGCGCCAACAGGGCTTGGCACCATTGTAGGGATTGGATAGTTCGAATTGGTTGCCGCTCAAGAACCAGCGGCCATAGTCGCCCGCCTTGCTACCCTGCACGAAATAGCGTTGGGAGAGACCTATTACCTGCGTGGCAGGTCCGCAACGGAAATAGTTATTCACCATATACACATGGTTGTAGCCTGCAGGAGTGCCGTCAGCAAGGCGGTTCTTGGTGGTATCGTTCTCGCCGCCGTAGAGCGAGTTTTTCTTGCCCCAGTTGAAAATCACATTGTTGACAAACTCGTTATCCACTTGCGCATCGTGGTTATGTTTGCCATTAGCAAGGTCGGCTTCAGCACGCACACCATTGAAACGCGGTGTGCGGTTGAGACAGTTGGAGATGAGGCAATGGTGCATTGTGGCGTGTTCCCCGCCCCACTGCATAGCAAAGGAACGTGTACCTTTATCGTGCTTTGAATTGTAGAGTCCTTCCCCGATAACCGACCATTGGACGGTAGTGGAATCGCAGTCGTAGAGCGTGAGACACTCCTCCATTGACCATGTAAACGAGCAATGGTCGATAATGACATTGCGGGTGTTCTCCACATTCAAACAAGGATAGTTTGTCTTGGGCATATCGCCGGCACGGAAACGGATATGGCGGATTATCACATTCGGTTGGCAGACATAAATGTTTGCGCCCGCAATACAGATACCGCCGCCCGGCGCAGTCTGTCCCGCAATCGTGATGTTGGGATGGGCAAGTTTGAGTTTCGAGGTGAGATAGATCGTACCGCACACTTGGAACAACACGGTGCGAGGGGTATCATCACCGGAGCGCAACGCCCAACGCAACGTCCCCTCTACGAGAGCGGTGTCTGGGCAGTCGTCCAAACGGGTTACATAATAGACATTGCCGCCACGTCCGCCCGAGGCGTATTTGCCGTAGCCCTCGGCGGTAGGAAAAGCCGGTGTGTTCGCAATGCACAATGCACAATGCATAATGCACAATGCGAGAAAGAGTAAACGATGCTGTTTCATAGTATTTATTTGTGTTTCTTTTTGCCCGTATAAACCAGTTGCAGACTATTGAATATATTTTGCCAGACAATGTATGCCGCTGGTCCTATAGCCGCCAGCGGATTGAGATATGCCTGCGCCATCCATACACCGAGCGTGGTATTCTTCTGCCCGAAGGCCTGCCCCGCCGTAACACAACTGACGGACGGCATATCGTGGGGAGTGGCGTCGGGGTTGATTTCCTCATCGTGGCTTTCCTCGCCGATAGTGGCGGCAGGGAAACGGTACCCAATCTGTTTGCCGAGCCAAAACTGAAGCAGACAAGCGAGCAGCGAACCGATACACAGCCACAGCACAGTCAGGTAGTCATAGTGCTGCGTCGTGAGCGTACGGGTAATATCCGCCATCAGGATAATGAGCGTGCCTGCCCATAGATAGAACGGCATAGACGACCATACCGGCGAAAGCGCAAAGGTCTTGTCCGAGCCGCGATGGTGCTCATAGGCGTTATAACCCGCACGCAACAGCCAAGCAGCAAAGAATGGACCGAGCAGCAGCGGGGCTACACGGCGGAGAATCAGCCACGATGCCGCCCAAAAAGTCATACCCGCCTCGGCGTTCACTACCGGAAAGAAAGCAGGCACTACTATCGCCGTGGCAAAATTGCTCAGAAGCGTAAAGGATGTGAGGTTCTGGATCGAACCGCCCAACTTCCCCGCAATAACGGGGGCGGCGGTAGCAGTAGGCATAATGAAACACACCATAATACCTTGTGCAACAACAGCCGCCTGCACTGGATTAACTTCCAATGCCCGGCATATATACACAATGCCGTAATATACCCCCGCCGACAATGCCAGTTGCACGAACAAAACGACCAAATGCCAACGGCGGAGACGCAAATCAAGCGGGTTGATCTTGCAGAACGTAAAGAACAACATCAGGAAAATCATAGGCGGCAACAGCGGCGTCAGGTGGCAAAACAGCGGGTAGCCTATCACCCCAAGCAGCATAGAGAGCCAAAGGGCATTACGATCGAGAAAAGACTTCATAATAATTAGGAATGAATAATTATGAATTATGAATAGTGTTATTCCTAAGCATACGCCGGTACAGACGGTTGAAACGGGTATGGAAGAGAACGGCGGCAAACGTGAGACCGACAATAAAACCAATCCATATACCTGCCGCACCCATACCGAGCGGGAAAGCGCAGACACAGCCGACCGTCAGACCGACAATGATATATGATACAAAGGCAATGACCATAGGCACTTTTACATCGGTGATACCGCGCAACATAGCCGCACCTACCGCCTGCAAACCGTCAGAGTACTGGTACAAGCCCGCGAAAACAAGCAGTTGCGAGGCAATGGCTATCACTTCTTGGTCTGCGGTAAAAAGATACGGGATATAGTGGCGCAACCCGATTATCAGGGCGGCACCGATGGTATTCATCAGGATAACCAAATGAATACTGGCATTGCTCGCCATACGCACGGCGGGCCAGTCGCCCTTGCCCAACTGGTGGGAGACACGGATAGTGGTACCCGCACCGATACCGACCGCCAGCATAAAAGTTAGATTGGATATCTGCGAAGCAATCTGGTGCGCTGCCACCGCCTCTTTGCTGATCCAGCCGATAGCCACTACCGCAAGGGTGAACGTAACCGTCTCGAAGAAAGTCTGTCCGCCGATAGGGAAACCGATATGGGCAATATGGCACACCTCGCGCCACGAGGAGAGACGGCGGGAAAAAAGACGAACATACCCGCGCCAGTTGCGATGCAGCATAATCGCCACAAACAGGCATACCGGCATACCCACACGCGAGACAAGCGTAGCAATACCCGCACCGACCGCCCCCATAGCAGGTGCACCCCAATGCCCGTAGATGAAGACCCAGTTGAGCAGCACATTGAGAGCATTCATCGTCAGCACAATCACCATAGCCACAATGGTATTGCCCAATCCCTCAAGAAACTGCTTCTGCAAACAGAAAAGCAAATAGGGGAACAGTGAAATGACAATTAGGATATAGTACGGGCGTGCCACATCTATCACCTCCGGGTCTTGCCCGAAATGGTCAAGAAACGGAATGCACAGAGCCAGCAGGGCGGTGGTAATCAGGCTGATGAGCAGAGTGAAATAGAATCCGTTTTGCAGGAGCGATGCTATCTTTGTGCGGATAACAGCCCCTTTGTCGGGGTGCTGCGAGAGTTCACCATCGTGCAAACCGATAAGCGGCGTAATGCCCATCAGCGCACCCGAAGCAAAGACCATAATAGTGAAAAAGATGGCATTCGAGAAACTCACCGCCGCCAAATCAACAGTGGCATAATGACCCACCATCATTGTATCAAACAATCCGACCAATGCTCCGCCTATCTGGGTGAACATCACAGGAACGGCTACCTTGAGATTACGCTTGTAGTAAGGAAGATACTCCTTGAGTTTGTTGATTAACCACATGAAAACAAATGCTATACGCAACGGGGATACCTACAGGCACACCCCCGTCATTGCACAAGTTGACGACCACTATTCAGGCGGGGTCATTTTCGCACAATGCCATATATACACATCTCTATAGGTAAGAGGAACTATCTCTCGCATTTTGAGGCTCAACTCTATGGTAGAGGAAGTCGGCACCAAGCGGATTACACCACAAATTCTATGCCAAGAACACAAATTCCCTACCAAGCACACAAATTCCCCACCAAGCGACAGGGCAACCGCATCAAACATTAACACATTTATGCATTGCAAGAATGCATTATT